>MDTB01237096.1_pt1 | contig 27520 bp, 29 predicted proteins | sample 811161 | NCBI WGS metagenome assembly MDTB01 (sample SAMN05326650, study PRJNA326480) | marine metagenome | isolation source: seawater | place: Mediterranean Sea | collected 2009 | reverse complement strand
TCCTTCATCATTCCTTCATCACTCCTTCATCACTAATGATTTTCGTTTAGATAAAAAAAAAGGGCAGTAAAAACTGCCCTTTTTGAATTTTTTGTTTGAGATTAGGGGATTACATTCCCATTCCACCCATACCGCCCATACCACCCATTCCACCACCCATAGGAGGCATTGCTGGAGTAGAGTCTTTTTCTTCAGGTTTGTCTGCGATCATTGCTTCTGTAGTAATCAGTAGTCCGGCTATAGACGCAGCATCTTGTAAAGCTGATCTAACAACTTTCGTAGGATCAATAATTCCTTTAGAAAACATATCAACATATTCTTCATTTTGGGCATCATACCCTTGAGAAGATTTTTTACCTTCTAAAAGTTTTCCTACGATAACTGATCCATCTACTCCGGCGTTAGCTGTAATTTGCCTAACTGGAGCCTGAAGTGCTTTTTTTACAATTTCAACCCCAGCTTTTTGATCGTCTCCTTTAACTTTTAAACTATCTAAATCTTCAGTTGCATAAAGCAAAGCGCAACCTCCACCTATTACTACTCCTTCTTCAACAGCTGCTCTAGTAGCGTTAAGTGCATCTTCTACTCTATCCTTTCTTTCTTTAACTTCGACCTCTGTAGCTCCTCCAACTTTAATTACTGCAACTCCACCAGCCAGTTTAGCTAATCTCTCTTGAAGTTTTTCTTTATCATAATCAGAAGTAGTTTCATTAATTTCTGATCTTATTTGATTACATCTTGCTTCAATGTCAGATTTTTTGCCCTCTCCTGCTACTAGAGTACTATTTTCTTTATCAATTTTAACTTTTTTGCAAGAACCTAAATCATTAATTTTGACATTTTCTAATTTTAGACCAATATCTTCAGATATAACCTGTCCACCTGTTAAAATAGCAATATCTTCTAGCATCGCTTTTCTTCTGTCTCCGAATCCTGGAGCTTTTACTGCTACAACTTTTAATCCTCCTCTTAATTTATTAACAACTAAAGTAGCTAAAGCTTCACCTTCAACGTCTTCAGAAATAATCATTAAAGGTCTATTAGCTTGCACCACAGACTCTAATAAAGGTACCATTGGTTGAAGATTAGTTAGTTTTTTTTCAACTAAAAGCACCAAGGGATTTTCCAATTCTGTTGTCATCTTTTCAGTATTAGTAACAAAATATGGAGAAAGATATCCTCTATCAAATTGCATACCTTCAACTACATCAAGCTCAGTTTCAACTCCTTTTGCCTCTTCTACAGTGATAACTCCTTCGTTACCAACTTTTTGCATTGCTTTTGAAATCATATCGCCAATAGATTTTTCACCATTAGCTGAAATTGTTCCTACTTGAGCGACCTCTTCATTTGCTTTTACTTTTTTAGATGATTTTTTTAATTTTTCTATTACATGCTCAACTGCCTTATCAATACCTCGTTTAATATCCATTGGATTCATCCCAGCAGTTACATATTTTAAACCTTCACTAACAATTGCTTGAGTAAGGATAGTAGCGGTAGTAGTTCCATCGCCAGCGTTATCATTTGTTTTGCTTGCTACTTCTTTAACCATTTGAGCACCCATATTTTCAAACTTATCATCTAGTTCAATTTCCTTCGCTACCGAAACACCATCTTTAGTTGTTCTAGGCGCTCCGTAAGATTTATCCATTACTACATTTCTTCCTTTAGGACCCAATGTCACCTTCACTGCGTTAGCTAAAGTGTTTACTCCCTTTAGCATTTTTGATCTAGCTTCTGTGTCAAACTTAATTACTTTTGCCATTTTTTTTCTCCCTTAAAGTTATTTTTTATTTTTTGAAATTCCCATAATGTCAGACTCTTTCATAATGCTATATTCTTTACCGTCTATCTTTATTTCTGTACCTGACCATTTGCCAAATATTACTACATCTCCAACTTTTACGTCCATTGGACTGGTTTTTCCCTCATCATTTTTTGCTCCAGGTCCAACAGCAACTACTTCACCCTCCTGAGGCTTTTCTTTTGCTGTATCTGGGATTATTATACCCCCAGCAGTTTTTTCTTCGCTATCTAATACCTTAATCAGTACTCGATCGTGTAGTGGTCTAAATTTCATGTTTTCTCCTATAATTTCTATGTATGCTTGATATGGTATGTTTTAGTAAAATTTCAAGACCTAATATCTATAGAAAGGGCAGCCAAATACTGTATTTTTGAACCATTTTACTTATATATATAGATAGAAGGAAATATTTTTGAAAAAATTAGACCATTTATCCGTAATAGCAAAATCGTATGATACCTACATCATCGATTTATGGGGTGTTATGCATGATGGAATTACTCTAAATCAAAAAGCAATTGAAGTAGTAAGTGAATTATCTAAATTGAAAAAAAAGATTGTTTTTTTATCTAATGCACCGAGACCAAGTGAAAATGTAAGAAATTTTCTTAGAAAATTAAAGATGGATGAAAAATTCCTAGGCAATATAGTTACTTCAGGAGAAGCTGCTATGATAGCTATTAATAAAGGGTTATTTGGAAGAAAATTTTATCATCTAGGCCCTTCTAAAGATGACTCAGTTTTTATAAAAGTGAAGGAGAACAAAACAAATTTAAAAAATTGTGAATTTATTCTTTGCACAGGTTTTTTTGACGAACATATGAATCAATTAGATTTTTATAAATTTTTACTTAAAGATTTTATTTCTAAAAAATTGATCTGTACTAATCCTGATTTAGTAGTTCATAAAGGTGACACAGAGGAATATTGTGCAGGAATGATAGCGCAGCTTTTTGAGAAGATGGGAGGTGAGGTTATATATTATGGTAAACCCCATGAGGAAATTTATAAAATGTGTTTTAAAAATAATGAAAAAGTATTAGCGATTGGTGACAATTTAAGAACTGACATTAAAGGAGCCAACAATTTAAATATTGACTCTATTTTTATTTTTAATGGAGTTCATCGCAATGAAGTTAAACACCATACAGATTTAAATAATCTTTTTAATAAATATAGGGTAAAACCAAATTTTTTTCAGTCCGAACTTATATGGTAAAATGAAGACATACTATAATTTCAATATAAAAAAAAACATAAAAATTCTGTAATAGCTATTGGTAATTTTGACGGAATTCATTTAGGTCATCAAAAAGTTATTTTACAAGCTAAAAAAAAAGCAAAAAAAAATAATCTACCTTTTGGTGTTGTAACATTTGAACCAATGCCAGTCATGTATTTTAATCCTAATATTAAAAATCATAGAATAAATTCATTTGAACAAAAAAGAGAACAGCTAAAAAAACTGAAATTAGATTTTTTGATTATCATAAATTTTAATGAAAGATTTTCAAATGTCAGCGCAGAACAGTTTGTAAAAAAGTTTCTTCATGAAAAAATCAATTCCAAATTTATTTTTGTAAGTAATAATTTTAAGTTTGGAAAAAATAGAAAAGGAAATATTAAAACGCTGAATAGATTTAAAAAAACTTTAGACTTTAAAACGATTGTTACTTCACCTTTAAAAAGATCAAATAATATTATTTCATCCACTTTAATTCGAAAGAATATTTCTTTAGGTCAAATAGATGATGCTAATAAACTTTTAAATAGAATTTGGAGCGTAGAGGGAAAAGTAATTAAGGGAGAAAAGCGAGGTAGAAAAATTGGTTTCCCGACATGTAATGTAAAATTAAATGATTATATCGTTCCCAAACTTGGAGTTTATGCTGTAATTATTAATATCAACAACCACCAAAAAAAAGGTATCGCAAATATAGGCTATAGACCAACATTTAATGGCCAAAATTTACTGTTAGAAGTAAATATATTTGGGATTAATAGAAACTTATATAATAAAATAATTAAGATTAATTTTATAAGATTTATAAGACCGGAAAGAAAATTTAAAAACTTAGAAAAATTAAAAAAACAAATTAAATTAGATATTAGTCTAGCTAAGAAATATGTCAAAAGATAGTTTACAGCTTCCAAAAACTGCTTTTTCGATGAAAGCAAATTTACCATCTAAAGAACCTCTTATTATAGAAAAATGGGAAAAAAATAATATTTTTGAAAAGTTAAGAAAAAATTCTAAGGGAAAAGAAAAATTTATTCTTCACGATGGACCGCCGTATGCTAATGGACACATTCATATGGGAACAGCTCTTAATAAAATTTTAAAAGACATAATTATACGTTTGCATCAAATGGATGGAAAAGATTCTGTTTATGTGCCTGGTTGGGATTGCCATGGTTTACCAATAGAATGGAAAATAGAAGAACAGTATAAAAAAAAGAAAAAAAAATAAAGACGAGGTTCCAATTAAAAAATTTAGAGAGGAATGTAGAGAATTTGCAAAAAAATGGATAGATGTTCATATAAAAGAATTTAAAAGACTTGGTGTTGTAGGTGATTTTAAAAATTATTATTCTACTATGAGCAATGAAGCAGAGGCTCAGATAGTTCGAGAGCTTGGGAAATTTCTTTTGGACGGAAGCTTATATCAAGGTTTCAAGCCTGTTTTATGGTCTACCGTTGAAAAAACAGCTTTAGCCGACGCGGAAGTAGAATATATGAATCATACTTCAAATACAATTTATGTCGCTTTTAAAATAATAAAAACTAATAAAGACTTTCTAAAGGATGCTAATATAATCATTTGGACCACAACTCCTTGGACAATTCCAGCTAATAAAGCATTAGCATATAATAGTACTATTGAGTACTCACTGCTAGAAATTAATGCTTTAGATAATTTTAAAGATAAAAAAATTGTAGTTGCAACGAACCTAGTTGACTCCGTTGTAAAGGCATGTGCAATAGAAAATTTTAAAATTTTGAAAACATTCAAAGGCTTAGAATTAAAGGATACAATTTGCAGTCATCCATTTATAAATATGAAGTTTGAACATAATATTCCGATGCTTGATGCAGGATTTGTAGATTTAGAGCAAGGAACCGGCATAGTACATTGTGCCCCAAGTCATGGACCTGATGATTTTAACTTATGTTTAAAAAATAAAATTTCTTCAAGTTACACCGTGAATAACGCCGGATTATATACAAATGAAATACCATATTTCTCCGGAGTTCACATATTTAAAGCTGATCCTTTAGTCATAGAAAAATTAAAAGAGGAAAATAAATTGTTGAAAAATGATAAACTACATCATAGTTACCCTCATTCTTGGAGATCAAAAGCTCCATTAATCTATAGAGCCACACCTCAGTGGTTTATTTCTATGGAAAAAAATTCATTAAGAGATAAAGCTTTGAAAGCTATAAATCAAACGACATTTTTTCCAAAAAAAGGAAAAGATCGATTATTATCGATGATTGATGGTAGACCTGATTGGTGTGTTTCAAGGCAAAGAGTATGGGGGGTTCCACTTCCAATTTTTATTAATAAAAAGACGAAAGAGCCACTTAGAGATGAAAAAGTTATAAATAAAATTGCAGAAATTTATGAGAAAGAAGGTTCCGATTGTTGGTTCACTGATGATCCAAAAAAATTTTTAGGTGATAGTTACGACTTAAAAGATTATGAAAAACTTAATGATATAGTTGAAGTATGGTTTGACAGTGGCTCGACACATAGTTTTGTTTTAGAAAAAAGAAAAGATCTCAAATGGCCTGCAGATATGTATCTTGAGGGCTCAGATCAACACAGAGGATGGTTTCATTCTTCTCTACTTGAGTCTTGCGGGACTAGAGGGAAAGCACCTTTTAGAAGCATTTTATCACACGGATTCGTAGTAGATGGCAAAGGCCTGAAAATGTCAAAATCTTCTGGGAATGTAATTTCTCCAGATGATATTCTTAAAAATTACGGAGCAGATATTTTGAGATCGTGGGTTGCATCTTCTGATTATGCAGAAGACCTAAGAATAGATAGTACTATATTAGTTCAACATGCTGAGACATACAGAAAAATAAGAAATACTTTTAGGTTTATACTAGGCAATATTAAAGATAATTTTGAGAGCCAGGATGTTGAGAATTTAGATATAAGTAAATTTAATGAACTAGAACAATATATCTTACACAAGCTATATACTATAAACAAATCAGTTAAACAAAGTCTTAAAGATTATAATCTTCACAGACTTTATAAAGAGTTGCTAAATTTTTGTGCATTAGATCTTTCATCTTTTTATTTCGATATCAGAAAAGATGTTTTATATTGTGACAGCATTGATTCACAAAAAAGAAAAGATTGTGTACTCGTACTTAATATAATACTCGAATGTTTATTAAAATGGTTTGCTCCAATTTTAGTTTTTACTACTGAGGAGATTTACGATTTAATAAGTAAAGAAAAAAATAAAAGTATTCACGAGTATACATTTAAAGATTTACCAGAAAAATTTCACAATCAGAAACTAGACTTAAAATGGAAAGAGCTTTTCAAAATAAAACAAGAGGCTAATATTGCTATAGAAGAAAAAAGAGCCAAAAAAATAATCGGCTCAAGTTTAGAAGCCGAGATAAAGATTACAGCAGATTCAAAAAGTTTTCAAATTTTAGAGGGTCTTAATTTAGCAGAATATTTTATAACTTCTAAAGCTGAAAAATTTAAAAGCGATAAAGATACTAAAATAAATATTGAGGTGCAAAAAACTAAAGGGACTAAATGTCCAAGGTGCTGGAAAATTCTAGAAAAAAATTGTGAAAGATGTGAGAAGGTTAAAAATTAAGTGATTATGAACTTTTTTAAAAACAATTATCAAGGCATTTCTTCTTCTATTAACTTAAGAAACTTAATAGTTTGCCTATTAATAGTAGGAGCAGTATTTTTTTTCGATAGAATTTCGAAAATTAAAATAATAGATCACCAGATTAAAAATGGAGCAGTTTATATAAATGATTTTATTAACTTTGAATTAATATGGAATACTGGAATTGGTTTTGGTCTTTTAAGTTCTAATTCCACTGTATTTTATAATTCTATCTCAATAATTATTGGACTTATATCTTTTGTTATAATTTTAATCATATTAAGATCAAATTTTTATGAAAAAGTAATTTATTCACTAATACTTGGAGGGGCACTTGGAAATTTGTATGATAGAATAACGTTTTATGCAGTTCCAGACTTTATAGATATTCATTACAAAAAATTTCACTGGTTTACATTCAATATCGCAGATATATTTATAACAATTGGAATACTTTTATTAATTTTTGTAGAATTATTTAAAAATGAAAAAGATTAAATTTATATTTACGAACTTAACACTTGTTTTATTTTTATACTCATGTGGGGGAGCCTCTGATGCTGCTAAAGTTCTTAGGAATGAAAAGATTAGAAATACAGATGAATTTTTCGTTAAAAAAAGAGATCCATTAATTTTACCACCAGACTACAGTTCTTTACCTTTACCAAACTCAACAAAAAATAATCAAGAAAATAAAGATAAAAAAATTAATCAAATTTTAAAAATACCAAGTGAGGAAATTGGGAAGAGTAACAAACCTTCTTCAGTCGAAGAGTCAATAATGAAAAAAATTAAAAAGTGATTAAAACTCAAGGAATAAACTACAAAAACACAATCAATAAAAAAATTCAGAGCTTAGTTAAAAAAAAACTTAATCAAAAATATTCCCAAACTTTTAAAAATATTCTAAAAGAGATAAATTCAAATAAAAATGTTCTTAACACTTTAAACCCGCAATTTAAGTTGAATTTTAGTATTAAAGATTTAAAAAAATATAAAAAATTCGAAAAGATAGTTGTTTTAGGTATGGGGGGTTCAATACTTGGAGCCAAGGCAATTTATTTCTTTTTAAGAAAAAAAATTAAAAAGAATTTTATTTTTATAGATAATATTGATGAAGAACAGTTAAATCTATTAAAACAAAAACATGACTTTAGAAAAACATTATTTTTGTTAATTTCAAAATCAGGAAACACAATTGAAACACTATCTATATTAGGATTCCTGAGAATATTAAAAAAAAAACCAAAAATATAATAGTTATTTCAGAAAGAAAAAAAAATTTGCTTTATCTAGCTTCAAAAAAATTGAAGATCTTTCATATAGAGCATAGAAGCTATGTTGGCGGAAGATACTCAGTATTTTCCGAAGTTGGGTTAGTTCCAGCTTATTTAATGGGTTTAAATACAACAGCTTTTAAAAAAGATTTAATTAAAAATATTTATTTAAAAAATAAAAGTTATTTTAAGAATAATTTAATTAAATTGTCTCAAATATTTAAGGAAAGAAAGATTAAAACTTTAGTTTTATTGAATTATGCGCCCCATTTAAATGATTTTCTGTATTGGTGCCAACAATTACTGGCTGAAAGTTTGGGAAAAAACAGTAAAGGATTTTTGCCAATAGTTTCATCTGCTCCAAAGGATCATCACAGCCTGTTACAGCTCTATTTAGATGGCCCAAGAGATAAAATTTTTTATGTGTTCAGCACTGATCATGATTATAAACAAAAAATAAAAATTAATTTTTTAAATCAATCTAATTTTTTAAATAATAAAAGTTTAAGTAGTATTAAGAAAGCTCAAAAAAATGCTTTCTTAAAAATTTTGAAAAAGAAAAAAATTCCTTTTAAAGAATTTATAATAAAAAAAAAAGGAGAAAAAATAATTGGGGAACTATTTACACATTTTATTTTTGAGACCATAGTACTAGGTAAATTAAATAACATTAACCCCTATAATCAACCCGCTGTCGAGCAAGTTAAAATAGAAACTAAAAAGATATTAATTTGAAATTTTACCAAATATAATTTTTGATCGGCCATAATATTTTATCAAAATAGGATTCAACAAACCATCGAAGTTTTCTTGAGTTTTTCTTTCTCTATGTATTATTATAAAATGTTTTTTTTTTATAAATTTTTCTTTTTTTAATATTTTCTAAATCATTTAAAAATGAATTTTCTTTAAATGGAGGATCTAAAAAAATCAAATCAAATTTTGAAGTACTTCTCTTCAAAAAGTTCGCAATTTCATCTTCGATTAAAGTAACATTAATTCTAATTCCAAGGTTAGTAATATTTTTTTTTAAAGTTTCAATAGCTTCCCTATTTTTATCTATAAAAGTAACATTTCTAGCCCCTCTTGAAAATGCTTCTAGACCAAATGAACCTACCCCAGAATATAAATCCAAAACATCCGAGTCTTCAATTCTTATATCCAGTAAATTTGAGTGAAAAATTATATTAAAAATATTTTCTTTAACTGAATCTTTTAAAGGTCTTGTGTTTATATTTTTTAAAAAAAAGATTTTTTTTCCTTTTAATTTGCCGCTTATAATTCTCATATAATCTATACCACCCGCCAACCAATATCTTTCCTATAAAAACCATTTTCCCAGTTAATCTTTTTAATTAATTTTATAATTTCTTTTCTAATTTTTTTAAAATTTTTTCCAGACGAAGTTATATTTAAAACTCTTCCTCCGTTTGAAAATATTTTGTCACCTATTTGTTTAGTTCCAGCATGATAAATAGAGGAATTTTCTGCAAGTTTAATTTTATTAATATTCTTAATTAATATACCTTTTTTAATTTTTCCAGGGTACCCTTTTGAGCATAAGACCACCGTCATGCAATAATTTTTTCTCCAATTTATTTTAACTTTTTTTAATTGATTCTTTAGAACAGCATTAAAGATTTTTACTAAATCAGTTTTTAGTCTTGGTAAAATGACCTGACATTCTGGGTCTCCCATTCTGATGTTATATTCAATAAGGTAAGGTTCACCCTTAGCTATCATTAAACCAACATATAAAAAGCCAGAGTAAGATTTTTTTTTGTCTTTTAAAGCTTGTAAAGTAGGTTTAACGATTTTATTTAAAATTTTCTTTTCTAACTTCTTATCTATTATCGGGGCAGGTGAGTAAGCTCCCATCCCACCTGTATTAGGTCCCTTTTCTTTTTCTCTTACTCGCTTATGATCTTGTGCTGAGCCAAAAAATTTGTAATTATTTTTATCTACAATTAAGAAATAACTTGCTTCTTCTCCCTTTAAAAATTCTTCAATAACTAATTTATTAGATGATTTAAATTTGCCGTCAAATATTTCTTGAGAAACGTTTAATAGGTGTTTTTTTGATTTACAAATAGCAACACCTTTGCCAGCAGCTAGTCCATCTGCCTTTACGACTAACGGAAAACTATTTTTTTTGATAAAATTTACGACATCTTTTTTATTTTTACAAATTTTGTATTTTGCTGTTGGTATATTATATTTTTTGCAAATTGATTTCATAAATCCTTTTGAACCTTCTAATTTAGAGGCATATTTATTAGGTCCAAAAACTTTAATTTTATTCTTTTCAAGATAGTCAACTACCCCTCTGACCAAAGGTTCTTCTGGTCCTACAATAACCAAGTCTATTTTGTGAAATTTTATTATTTTTAATAATTTTTTAAAATTTAAAAAATTTATGTTTATATTTTTAGCTATTTTTGCTGTTCCAGGGTTGCCTGGTATACAAATTATTTTATCTGATAGTTTAGATTGGTATATTTTTTCGCATAAAACGTGCTCCCTGCCTCCGCTACCTATTAATGCAATATTCATAAGAAAAGATATATTATATATAGTTTATAGATGAATAAAAAAAAAGCTAAACTTCAATATAAGCATAACTCGTTTGAATTAATTGAGGAAGGAAATTATGTAAATTGTGCAGTATCTGGAAAAGAAATTCCTCTTGAAAAATTAAATTATTGGAGTGTAGATTTACAAGAAGCTTATTTTTCGCCAGTAGAAGTTGATATTAGATATAAAGCAAAAAAAAAAAATTAGAAAAAAATACTATTTCCACCTATTATGAGTCCAAATCCACTGTTTAGGATTTTTGATGATCATACTCTCAATTATTTGATTCAATTTATTTGTAATTTCTAATTTGTCCTTAAAATTTGAAGTTTTAATTGGATCAAAAACTTTCATTTTAAAAAATTTATTATCTTTTCTCTCTAAAAAAATCGGTATTATGTTGAGATTATACTTTATCGCTAACTGCCCAGGCAGGGTCGTAGTAAAAGCTTCATCATTAAAAAATTTTATTTTATCACCTTCACTTACCCTTTGATCAACCATAAGGGCTATACTATGTTTGTTTTTTATAAACTCGATTGTTTCTTTAACGCCCTTAATACCTTTTTTAATTTGATTTTTACATACATACTTTTTTCTTAAGAATTCCATAAAAGGATTTAGAAAAAAATTATTAAGAGGCCTATAGATTGTTGCCAACTTCAACTTTCTTTTTGTAATTTCCATTGACATCAATTCGAAATTAGCGAAATGACCAGATATAAATATAGCCGGCTTATCATCTTCGAGAACCATATCTAAAATTTCAACACCTTCTATCTCAATATGATTTTGATTCTTCCGAAATTTTTTTAAAAAAATATATTCAACAAATGTCATTCCATAATTAGACCACATGCAAGATATGATATCTTTTTTTTCTTCATTAGAAATATTATTTGAAAATATTGATAAATTTTTATTTGGAATTTTGTTAGATCGTATTAAAGGGCCTACTTTTTTAAATAAAAAAGAAAAAAAAATTCTACTGATATTAAGACCAAGTAATTTGATTAATAAGAAAAAAAAATAGATTACAAATGCTTCGATGAAATACTTTATAGTCTTCATATTTTGCAATCCAAAATTTTATTTATGATTTTCTCTTTTTCAAATATTTTAAGTTCAATTTTTAAATATTGAATTTTATCAAATCCTAAATCTTTAATTCTAAAATAATCTTTTTCAGTAGTAATTAGCTCACAATCGTTTTTAAGTGATTCATTAATCATAGATTGTATATCAGATTTTTTATAATGGAAATGATCCGGGAAAGAAAATTTTTTTTCAACTAAAATGTTATTTTTTTTCAATAGATCAAAAAAATTATTTGGGTTTCCAATACCAGCAAAAGCGAAAAACTTTTTATTCTTTAATTTATCAATATTTACAGGAAAATATTTTGAATAAAAAATTTGAATTTTATCTGAAATTTTTACAATTTGCTTTTCAAAAGATAAGTTTTTTTCACCATTGATAATTACTATTTGACATCTTTTTAAACCATTAATACTTTCCCTTAATGGACCCGAAGGTAAAGTCAATCCATTCCCAATTAATTGATTGCTATTAAAACAAACAATATTTAAATTTTTATTTACTGAAAAATCTTGGAATCCATCGTCTAAAATTGCATAGTCATAGTCTTTCTTTTGTACAATTTCTAGGGCATTTGCTCTGCTATTATTTAGTTCAAGATCAATTAAGTTATCCGTAATCAATTTGTGTTCGTCAATGTGTTTTGAGTAGTATTTCTTAACTATAATAGATTTTTTTTTATACTTTTTTAATTCATTTACAATCCAAATTGATAAAGGAGTTTTTCCAGTACCTCCTAAATAAATATTTCCTACACAAATAATTGGTATTTTAAAAAATTTTTTTTTTAAAATTTTTTTTTTTAATATAAATAATATTTGTATACAAAAAGAAATTGGAAAAAGTATTATTGATATTAAACTATTTTTTTTTTCCCAAAATTTAGGTTTTAAAATTTTCATTTTAAAATTATTTTTTCTAATTCATTACATGTATCGTTAAGTATTTTTTCACCCAACTTATTAATCATTTCTATCTTTTCTCTTCTATTTAGTCTGTCTTGATTAAAATCTACAGATATTTTATTGGATAGTTCATCTTCATTTAAAACTTTTTCAGAAATTTTTAACTTTTCAAGAAGGTTATAGATATCTTGAAAATTATATACATAAGGACCGTGATAAATTTTACAACCTAGCTTTGCGGCTTCAATTGGATTTTGTCCACCTACTTTTTCGAACTTTTTTTCCATTGATTTTCCTATAAAAAACACTGTTGCATAATGTTAGAAATTGAGTAGTAACGCCATAAGAATTAACTATCAATATTTCTTTATTTTTTTCTATATCTTTATTCTCAGATAAAATTTGATATTTCAAATTTAATTTTTTACAAATTAATCTAATTTTTTTAACACGGTCTACATGCCTTGGTATTATAATAGTTGTAATATTATTGTGTTGTTTTTTTATTTTTAAATGTGTTTTAAGACAAAACATATCTTCTCCTTCATGTACACTTACTGCTGACCAGAATAATCTGTTATTAAAAAATCTAGCATCATTTGAGCTTATTTCTTTAAATTTCTGCTCTGAAGCAAGTTTAATATTACCAAAGTATTTGATAGCTTTAACATTAAATTTCTCCAAATATTTTTGTGACTCTTTATTAGCTGGAATACTTAGTTGAAAAGACTGAAAAATTTTTTTTGCAAATTGAGGTATTAGTCTCCATCTTAAAAAAGTTTTTTTTGTTATTCTTCCATTTAATAAAACTAAAGGAATATTTCTTTTGTTAATCTCTAAAATAAAGTTTGGCCAAATTTCAGAGTCTACAAATACGGTTAAATGAGGCGACCAACCATCTAAAAATTTTGATATTAGACTAAATTTATCTATTGGAAAAAACCTGTGTACTATATTTTTTTCATGCAATAAATCTTTTTCAATAAGTTTAGAAGAGCTCAAAGTGGTTGTTGTAATTAAAAATTGATATTGTGCTTTTTTTTTAAGTTTTTGAATGACAGGAATTATACTTTTTACCTCTCCAATACTAGCAGCATGAAACCAAATTAATCTTTTTTCGTTATTTTTTATAATATTAAAACAAGAGCTAAATAATTTTTCTTTATATCTAATTTTATTTTCTTTGTTAAAAAATTTTCTTATGTATATACCTATGATTATAAGAGGAAAAAAAAAATTAATTAAAATTCGATAAATTAATAACATTTATTTTAATTGATTTTCATATAACGATTTATATTCTTTGCTATTATTAATAAGGTAATCATGATTACCAGAATTTATTATTTTTCCATTTTCTAAAAAAAATATTTTATCAGAATTGTGAATAGTAGAAAGTCTATGTGCGATGACAATTGTAGTTCTTCCTTTAATTAAATTATTAATCGCATTTTGAACAATTCTTTCTGACTCCGTATCTAGTGAAGATGTAGCTTCATCTAAAAGTATTATCGGTGATTTTTTCAATATTGCCCGAGCTATTGATATCCTTTGTTTTTGACCCCCGGAAAGCCTTACTCCATTTTCTCCCACAACTGTTTCATATTTATTTGGAAGTTTTTTTATAAACTCATCAGCAGCAGCAAAATTACAAGCTTCTTCAATATCTTTTTGAGTAGCATTAGAGTCTGCGTAAGCAATATTGTTTTTAATAGTGTCATCAAACAAAACTACATCCTGACTTACTAATGAGATCTTATCTCTTAAAGAATTAAGATTTATCCTATTAATACTTTGATTATCAATTTTAATCTCTCCTTCTTGTGGGTCATAAAACCTAGGTATCAAATTGATGATTGTACTTTTTCCTGCTCCACTTTTCCCTACTAAGGCAGTAACTTTACCACCTTCAATTTTTAAATTAATACTTTTAATTGCCTTTTCTTCAGTTAATTCATATTTAAAGCTAACATTATCAAATGACATGTCACATTTAATTATTTTTAAATCAGGTAAATCTTTTTCATTTTTTATTTTAATTGGTTTATCAATTATTAAATTAATACGTTGTGCTGCTGCAGCCCCTTGATACGCAGTCATATTAATAGTGGCTAGAGACCTAATTGGTTGATAAGCTAACATCATAGCAGCTAAGAATGAAAAAAAATTATTTATACCAAGTTCACCCGAGTTAATTAATTTTCCTGAAAAAAATATGAATCCAGCTATCATTATTCCTGTAAGACATTCCATTATTGGAGTTGCACGAATCATAATTTCTGAAACTTTAATATTTTTGTCCACAGCTTGCGTTATAACATTGTCAGCATTCTTAGTTTCTTGTTCTTCTTTTTGAAAAATTCGGATCATTCTAGAACCTCTAAGAATATCAGCTAAATATGACACTAGATTTCCCGATAGTTTACTTGCTTGAGTAGTGGCTTTTGCTATTTGTTTTCCAAGATTTTTAGCTAGCCCCCCTGCCAGAGGAATCATTAATATTGCAAAAGACGCTAATTTCCAGTTTTGATAAAACATTAGCCCAACTAAAAAAATTACAGAAAACGAGTCTTTCATTAGATTTAGCACTCCAGTGCTAACAAAATGGGAAATCTGGCCAGTATCGAATTGTATGTTTGAAATATATCTTCCAGAGTGTCGACTATCTAAAGTTTGAATATCTGTAAATAAAATTGATTTAGCAATTTTTTTTTGTAACTCACCTGCAATTCTTTGACCTACTATATTAATATTTAACCGCGCGAAATATAAAGATAAACCTTTTGTAACAAAAGCAATTATAATTGCTATAGGAATCATCCATGCTAATGTTTGATTTTTATCAATGAATATTTTTTTTACTGCCGGATCAAGCAGCCAAGCTATAGTTGAAGTTGTTCCAGCTATAAATATAGATAAAATTAAACAAAGAAAAATTCTTTTTAAATGAAATCTAATGTGTTCTCTGTATAGTCTTTTTATTATCGGGACTAATTCTTTTAATTCCATAAGTTAAATAAAAAAAATTGTTAAAAATATTAAGCAGCCAGAATAATTATTAAATTTAAACGCCTTTAGACAATTCAAATGGTTTTTTCTACTGAAAATTTTAACTTGATAAATTAAACTTAAAAAAAACATTGTTATTAAAAAAGTCGATAAATTTAACCCTATATTATCTTTAAATACAATAATCATTAATAATGAGGTAATTAAATAACATGTTGACACAAAAGTTTTTATATTTTTTTTAAATTTAATTGCAGTTGATTTAACTCCTATTATTTCATCATCATTTATATCTTGAGTTCCATAAATCGTGTCATAACCCAATGTCCAAAATATGGCTGATAAATATAGCAGCGTAATATTTAATGATATTTGATCTAATATTGCTGTATGAGCCATAATCATACCCCAGTTAAAGGTTAAACCTAAAAAGAGCTGAGGCCAATATGTAATTCTTTTCATGAATGGATAAGAGAAAGCTAAAACCATAGATCCCAGCCCCAGTAAAATTGTTTTAAAATTAAATTGTATTAAAATTATAAAAGCTAGAAGGCAAAGCAATAAAGCATATGAAGAGGCTTTTTTTACGGATATTTTGCCACTAGTAATAGGCCTTTTTTTTGTCCTATAAACTTTTTTGTCAAAATCTTTATCAACAATATCATTTATTATGCAGCCTGCACTTCGCATTAAAACCGATCCTAAGAAAAAAAGTAAAATATAATAAACAAAAATATTTAAATTTTGATCTAAATGAAAAGCATAAGCCAAGCCCCACGAACATGGCCAAAACAGTAGCATAATCCCTATTGGTTTATTCAATCTAGTTAGTTCAATAAATATTTTTAATTGGTTCATGAAATAAGACTTGTAAATATCAAACACTATATACATAATCAATTTGATTCGATATGGACATAGATTACACAGTGACCGCACTAATGTTTCCTGCAATTCCTTTAATTATGAATGTTTACAGTACACGTTTTCATACTTTAAGTGCACTTATTAGAAAACTTCATGATGAATATGTATTTGAAAAACATATTCCTCCAGAATGGGAGAAACAATTGCACAATTTAAATTATCGTACGACTCTTTTAAAATTCACCATGGGTTTTTGCAGCTGGGGATTTCTCTTTAACATGCTTACAGTGTTATTTCTTTATCTTGACAAAGTTTTAACTGCAAGATTAGTTTTTGGAGCATGTTGTATTTGTATGATAATATCAATTTTTCTTTTTCTTCAAGAAATTAGATTATCTACTAAAGCGCTTAAATTTCATTTAACAGACATGAAATCTATGAGCGATGATTTAAAATAAAAGTTATTTTTCTTCGAGCAATTTTTTTTTGAAAATTGATATTCCAGATTTTATCTTATGATTATAAGACTCTTTAAATGTTTCAAGTTGCCAACCAGACATTCTGTTCTGTATAAGAATTAAATTTTTACTTTTCCAAACTCTATCAGTTTTTTCATTTTTCCACAGACTCTTTTCCTCATCTGTCCTAGCACAACCATAACAATATCCGGTAACTGGATCAGTCTTACAAATACTTATACATGGAGAAATAATCTTTTTATCCATTATGGAATTAAAATAGCTGGGCCTGTAAGCTTTCTTGATTCTAGATCTATATGTGCTTGAGATGCTTCTGATAATTTGTATTCTTTAAATATTGATATTTTAATTTTTCCAAATTTAACTTTTTCAAAAATTTCATCAGCACCTTTTTGAAGTTCTCTTCTATTAGTAAAATAATGCCCAATTGTAGGCCTGGTTAAAAAAAGACTTTTAGATTGAATATCCTTTGGAACATTTACTGGATCTAGAGGTCCAGAAGCATTACCAAAACTTACCATCATTCCTCTGGGTTTTAAGCATGCTATAGAACCTTTAAAAGTATTTTTTCCAACACCATCAAAAACAGCAGATACTCCACTGTCTTTTGTTAATTTCATTACTTCTTTTGAAAAATCATCTTTAGAGTAATTAATTACTTCTTCATAACCATTAGATTTTGCTATCTCTATTTTTTTGTCTGACCCAACTGTTCCTATTACTTTTGCTCCAATACTTTTAGCCCATTGAGCAAAGATTTGACCAACTCCACCTGCTGCAGCATGAAACAAAATTGTTTCCCCAGCTTTAAGATTATAAGTTTTAGTTAACAAATAATTGGTTGTTAATCCTTTTGTCATTAAAGTAGCAGCCAACTTATGTGAAATTCCCTCAGGAAGTTTAACACAAATTTTTGCTGGTATTATTCTTTGTTCAGAATATGCTCCGATAGGCATAGAGGCGTATGCAATATTATCGCCTTTACTAAATTCATTTACGTTTGAACCAACTTCATCAATTTTTCCTGCCGCCTCTAATCCTATCCCGCTTGGCAATGGAAGGGGGTATAATCCAGATCTATGATATGTATCAATATAGTTTAAACCTATCGCAAAATTAGAAACTTTAATTTCATCAGGGCCAGGAGAACCAATATTTATATCTTGAAGTTCCAAAATTTCTGGACCTCCATTTTTTTTAATAATTATTGATTTAGACATTTTTTTAGAAAAGTACTTTAACTTTTAATATTTAGCAAATGTTCCGTTATTATAATCTTGAATTGCCTCAAGTATTTCAGCTTTCGTATTCATTACGAAAGGACCGCCTCTAGCAATGGGTTCGCCAATTGGTTTACCTGCAATAAAAAGAAATTCAGTCTTTTTATTAGCTATAATTTTAAGCAAACTACCTTTATCAAGCAAAATTAAATTTGAGTCACTTGTTTTGTTGTGATCCTTATCTCCAATTTTTAATTCACCTTTTAGCAAGTAAACAAAAGAATTATGCTCAATTGGTACATCGCATTTAAATTCCTTACCTTCTTCTAATACAATATGAAAATAAATAGGTTGAACGTTGTGATTTATTTGAGCACCTTTAGTTTTTTCATATTTTCCTGCTATTACTTTTACAGTTTTTTCATTGTCTTTATGGACTCCTAGTTCGTTACTTTTAATGTAAAGATACTCAGGTTTATTTTTTTTCAATTTAGCAGGCATATTAATCCACAACTGAAACCCTAGTAATTTACCGTTTGACATTGCGGGCATCTCAGAATGAATTATACCTCTCCCGGTTTTCATCCATTGCACATCTCCTGGCTTCATTTTACCTTTAGAGCCAGTACTATCTTCGTGTTCAAATTCACCATTCAACATATAAGTCACTGTTTCTATACCTCGATGTGGGTGTGGAGGAAATCCTGCAACATAATCATCTTTATTTTCAGATCCAAATTCATCTAGCATTAAAAATGGATCTACATAATCCACCTCTGGCGTACCAATACTTCTTTTTAGTTTTACACCTGCTCCATCTGATGAGTTTAAAGCTTTTATAATTTTTTTTACTTGGATCTGTGTCATAAGAAACTATAACCTTTATACTATATCCAGTAACTGCGTTAAATTGTTTATTTCATGTGTACTTTTAAAATCTAGATTGTCAAAAATTGCTTTATTTCTATTCACCCAAACCGCATTATAACCATAGTTTCCACCGCCTGAAACATCCCATGTATTGGCACTTAAAAATGTCACTTCGTCAGATTTAATTTTATATTTTTTTAATGGAAGATCGTAAACTTTTGAGTCTGGTTTATAAATTTTTACTTCTTCTACTGAAAAAATATCATCAAATAGATCATCTAAATTATTGCTTTGTACCAACTCATTTAAAAGAGAAGGTGTTCCGTTTGAAAGTATAGCAAGTTTAAAATTTTTATTTTTTAAATTTTTTAAAACCTCTTCAACCTCAGGGTACGGAGATAAAACTTTATAAAGATTTAATAAATCTTTTTTCATAGTCATATCTATTTTGAAAACTTTCATTGATTTTTCTAAACTATCCTCAGTTACTTTCCAAAAATCCTTATGCCTTTTCATTATATTTCTTAACCAAGTATATTCTAATTGGGTTGTTCGCCAGAAATTTGAAAAATTTTCCCATTCATTTCCAATTTTATCTTTACATTTTTCAGCAGCCGAATTGACATCAAATAATGTTCCATAAGCATCAAAAACTACAGATTTAGTTTTCATTTTTTATTGTGGGATCCATCGCATAAAGGAGGGTCATTAGTTTGTTTACACGTGCAGAAAAAAATTTTTTTTGTTTGTTCAGCTTTATAAGTCATTGGTCCAAATTTTGATCCATTATGCGCCCCGTCACAAAAAGGTTGTTTAGAACTTTGTCCACATGTACACCAATAATAAGACTTACCCTCAACTACATTTATTCCAATAGGACTGTCTCCAGCTCTTTTACCTTTTTCCATAATTTATCCTTTTTTATAATTAATTAAACACAAGTTTTATTGTATAATTAACTTATGGGCAACATAAGATTATATTATCAAGATAACATAACTGAGAATACAACATCTTTATTATCAAAAGAGCATACGCATTATGTAGCTAATGTTATGAGACTAAAAAGGGGCTCAAACATAAATTTTTTTAACAAAAATGGAGAATGGCTTAGTGAAATAGTTTTTTTAGAAAAAGATCGAATTGAAGTAAAGTTTTTAAATAAAGTTAAAGAACCTTCAAAATTATCTAATATCGAATTAGCTATTTGTTTAGTTAAAAAGAGTCCTATGGAAAATATTCTTCAAAAGGCAACAGAGCTTGGAGTAAATAAGATAACACCTATAATCTCAGATAGAACCGAAGTTAAAGATTTAAACTATGAAAGAGCTAAGAAAATTGTTACTGAAGCCACAGAACAATCTAATCAATTAATTCCTCCAGTAATTTCTGAAATAACAAAGCTACAGGATTGCTTAAAAAATTTAGATGCATCTACCAAATTATTATTTGCTGATGTTAATTCTAAAGATAGCCTTCAAACTGACGATTTAAAAAATAGCAAATCTCTATGCGTTTTAATTGGACCTGAAGGTGATTTTTCACCTTTGGAACGAAAGGCTATACTTGAAAATCTATCAGTAAAATCGTTTACCATATCAAGAAACATTTTAAGGTCAGATACCGCTGTAATAAGTGCTATTTCATTGGTTAATTTTATCAATAATTCTAATTAATTGTCGCATTAATTGAAATTGTTAAATTGTCTAAAAGCTGTATAAAAACTTATGCTTAAAAAAATTGTTATATTATTTTTAATAATGCCAAGCTCAGTTTTAGCTAACGAGCCAAAAGATTGGCAACTTGGTTTTCAGAGTTCGGCATCTAAAAGTATGGACGATATAGTTTGGTTTCACGATTATATGCTTTTACCAATTATTACAGCTATAACGGTATTTGTTTTATTTTTACTTTTGTATACTTGTATAAGATACAGAGAGTCAAAAAACAAAGTTGCGTCTACAACGAGTCATAACACATTTATAGAAGTTCTTTGGACTTTAATTCCTTGTTTAATATTAATTGTGATGGCTGTTCCATCCTTTAAAGTTTTATATTCTCAAGACAAAATCCCAAAAGCTGATGTCACTATAAAAGCTATCGGCTATCAATGGTATTGGGGCTACGAATATCCTGATGAAAATATTATTTTTGACTCTTATATGATAGAAGAAAAAGATCTTAAGGAAAATCAACCTAGATTACTTTCAGTAGATAACGAAGTTTATGTGCCGGTAGATAAGGTAGTTAAAGTTATGATTACTGCTAATGATGTTCTACACGCTTGGGCTTTGCCATCATTTGGAGTTAAAAGGGACGCGGTTCCTGGAAGGATAAATGAAACTTGGTTTAAAGCAGAAAGAACAGGAACTTTTTATGGACAATGCTCTGAACTATGTGGAATTAAGCACGCTTTTATGCCTATTACGGTTAACGTTGTCACAGAAGACGAATATAATAAATGGCTTAAAAAAGCTAAAATTGAATTTGCAAAAAATGATTTAGAAAAAAATATTAAAATCGCTAAAAATTTAAAGGAGATAAAATAATGTACGGGCAAGCTCTTTCAGGCGGACATCACGCTAATCCAACAGGTTGGAAGAGGTGGGCATATTCTACAAATCATAAAGACATTGGAACTATGTATCTTATCTTTGCAATTATAGCAGGCATTATTGGTTCATTATTTTCAGTGGTGATGCGAATGGAATTGATGCATCCGGGAGATGGAATTCTTGGAGGAAATTATCATTTGTATAATGTATTAGTAACCGGTCACGGATTAATTATGATTTTTTTCATGGTAATGCCAGCTATGATTGGTGGTTTCGGAAACTGGTTTGTTCCAATAATGATAGGAGCTCCTGATATGGCATTTCCTAGAATGAATAATATTTCTTTTTGGTTGTTACCAGTTGCTTTCATTCTTTTGTTATCCTCCATTTTTGTTGATGGACCTCCTGGTGCTCAAGGAGTGGGAGGCGGCTGGACGATATATCCACCTTTATCATCTAAAACTGGTCAACCTGGGCCTGCAATGGATTTAGCTATTTTAAGTTTACATATAGCTGGAGCTTCTTCAATCTTAGGAGCAATTAATTTTATTACAACCATTTTAAATATGAGAGCTCCTGGTATGACTTTGCATAAAATGCCTTTGTTCTCTTGGTCTATCCTTGTAACAGCTTTTTTACTTTTATTATCTTTACCAGTTTTAGCTGGCGCAATAACAATGCTTTTAACCGATCGAAATTTTGGTACAGCTTTCTTTGAAGCTCAAACTGGGGGCGATCCAGTGCTTTTTCAGCATTTATTTTGGTTTTTTGGACATCCAGAAGTTTATATTTTAATTCTTCCAGGATTTGGAATGATTAGTCATATAGTTTCAACTTTCTCTAAAAAACCTGTCTTTGGTTATTTAGGAATGGCTTATGCCATGGTCGCAATAGGAGTTGTTGGTTTTGTTGTTTGGGCTCACCATATGTACACTGTAGGGCTAGATACAGATACTAAGGCTTATTTTTTAGCAGCCACAATGATCATCGCTGTGCCAACAGGCATAAAAATTTTTTCTTGGATAGCTACTATGTGGGGTGGATCTATTAGTTTTAAAACTCCTATGCTTTGGGCTATTGGATTTATATTTTTATTTACATTAGGCGGAGTTACGGGAGTTGTATTAGCCAACGCGGGAGTAGATACTGCATTACATGATACCTATTATGTAGTTGCCCATTTCCATTATGTACTGTCTCTAGGAGCAGTTTTTGCAATTTTTGCGGGTTGGTACTATTGGTTTAGTAAAATGAGCGGCTATGAATACTCAGAGTTTCTCGGTAAACTTCATTTTTGGTTAACTTTTATTGGTGTAAATCTAATTTTCTTTCCTCAACATTTTTTGGGTCTTGCCGGTATGCCAAGAAGGTATGCTGATTATCCAGATGCGTTTGCTGGATGGAACTATATATCTTCAATAGGTTCTTACATTTCTATAATTGGTCTAGCTGTATTTTTACTAAATCTTCTATACTCCTTTATGAAACAAAGAAAAGCTAAACAAAATCCATGGGGGGAAGGAGCTACAACATTGGAGTGGACTGTTACTTCACCACCACCATTCCATACATTTGAAGAGCTACCTAAAGTAAAATAAATTGAGCCAAATATTAACAAAATCTAGAAATACTAAATTAAGCTTAGTACTTAATTTGCAATCTTTTTTTAATTTGATGAAACCCAGGGTGATGTCCTTGGTTTTATTTACTTGCATGGTGGGATTACTTATTTCTCCATCAAACTTATCTTTATCAAACTCTATAATTTCTTTATTGGCAGTTGCAATGGGATCAGGAGCTGCTGGAGCTTTAAATATGTGGTACGAGTCAGATTTAGATGCTTTAATGAGTAGAACATGTCTTAGACCGATACCAACTGGAAAAGTAAAAAAAAATCAGGCATTATACTTTGGTATAATTTTATCCGTATTGTCAACAATAATTCTATATCAATCTTCAAATTTACTATCATCAGCTTTGTTGGCATTTACAATTTGCTTTTATTTTTTTATTTACACAATCTGGTTAAAAAGAAAAACTCCACAAAATATTGTAATTGGAGGTGCTGCTGGAGCTTTACCACCTGTAATAGGCTGGACTATAGCAACAGGCCAAATTTCAATTGAACCAATTATTTTATTTTTAATAATATTTTTTTGGACACCATCTCATTTTTGGGCGCTTAGCTTATATAAAGCTGGAGATTATAAAATTGCTAAGATTCCAATGTTACCAATTATTGCTGGCTTACAAAAAACAAAATTAAATATACTCATATACGCTCTATTAATGTTTCCAGTGGTTATAGCTCCGTATTTCTTAGATTTTGCAAGTTTATTTTATCTGACAGTTGCTTCAACGATGACAATTTATTATTCATATTTATGTTTTAGATTATTCAATGAGGGTAACTCGAAAACCTCTAATATAATTGCGAGAAAAATATTTGTTTATTCAATATTTTACTTATTTTTTATATTTTTAGTACTATTGATTGATAATTTAATTAAAATAAACTCATGAACAAAAAGAAAAAAAACCTTTTTACAGCTTTTATATTAATTTTATTCATGATTTTTTTATTTGTACTTACATTTTACAATATAGGAATTTATAATAGAGAAATATAATGAATATTAATAAAAAAAAACTTACACCAATAATATTAATATCAATCTTTTTATTTATGCTAGGGTTATCTTTCGCAGCAGTTCCACTTTACGATTTATTTTGTAGAGTTACTGGCTTTGGCGGAACTACCCAAAATGCATCAAATAAAGAGATTCCAAAAATTATAGTGAATCAAGATTTTAAAATGAGATTTGATACTAATATAAACAGTACTTTAAATTGGAATTTTACGCCCGAAATCAAGACTTTAGATTTAAAACCTGGAGAGGTTCACACAGTAAAATTTTATGTAGAGAACCCTGACGCTAAAATTTCTTCAGGTTCTGCATCTTTTAATGTTTCACCTGCTCCATTTGGAATTTATCTTAACAAAATAGGATGCTTTTGTTTTGAAAAACAAACACTAAAAGGAGGGGAAAAAAGAGAGTTTGTATTGACATTTTTCTTGGATCCAAAAGTCGTAGATGATAATAAAACTAAAAATATTGCTGATGTAACTTTGTCTTTTACGTTTTTTTCATCAGACTATTTTAAAAAAGAAAAAAAGGTATAATCGCAATTATGTCATCTAAAGAAAAAAAACATGGATTTCATCTAGTAGACCCGAGCCCATGGCCTATTTATGTTTCTTTCGCAACTTTAGTTTTAGCTTTTGGAGCAGTTTATTATTTTCACTCAAAGGCTTTGTGGCTTTTACTTATTGGCTTTGCTTTAGTAATTTACGGCGCATTCATGTGGTGGAGAGATGTAGTTGAAGAAGCAGAATTTCAAGGGCACCACACTCCTGTAGTTCAAATTGGTCATAGATATGGCATGGTACTTTTTATTGCATCTGAGGTAATGTTTTTTGTTGCTTGGTTCTGGGCATATTTTAATGCAAGTTTATTTCCAACTGAAGCAGTAGGAGCTACTTGGCCACCACCAGATATAAAAACATTTGACCCTTGGGATATTCCACTAATAAATACTTTGATACTATTATTGTCTGGTACTACTGTAACTTGGGCGCATCATGCGATGTTAGAAAATGATAGAAAAGGTTTGGTCAACGGACTAGTTTTAACAGTCTTCTTAGGTTCTATTTTTACTTGTTTCCAAGCCTACGAGTACCACCACGCAACTTTTACAATTGATGGGAATATTTATGGATCTACATTTTATATGGCAACAGGCTTCCATGGTTTCCACGTAATAGTAGGCACAATTTTTCTAGCAGTCTGCTTACTTAGATCTATGAAAGGACATTCTAATTCCGAGCATCATTTTGGATTTGAGGCAGCGGCATGGTATTGGCATTTTGTTGACGTAGTTTGGTTATTTTTATTTGCTGCTATATATATTTGGGGAAGTTAATCTCAAATTGAAAAAAGCATTTTTATTCCAATTATTTGTAATTCTTTTTATATCAATATTCTGTGCGTTAGGCACTTGGCAACTTTATAGGCTGCAGTGGAAGTTAGAAATAATAAATCAAATAACTGTTGGGTTGAATTCAAATCCAGCAGAATATTCAAATTTAATGAAAAAAAACTATCAGAGAGTTAATACAAAAGGAAAATATATTTTTGATGAGCAAATTTACTTATACAGTTTAAATGATAGTGGAAAACCAGGATACGACGTAATAACTCCTTTTAGGACTCATAAAAACGAAAATCTTTTAGTTAATAGAGGTTGGATTAGTAAAGAATTTAAAGGAAATCCTGGCATAAATTCCAAAAAAAACGAAGAGCAAAAAATAGTTGGGTTATTAAGAAAAGTTTATAAACCAAATATGTTTAAACCAGCTAACGATATTGAAAACAATGTTTGGTTTTCTATTAATTTAAAGGATCTCAATAATTTTACTGGTAAAAAATTTAATGAATTTATAATTTTTCTTGAAGATAGTGAAACAAAGGTGCCACTACCAAAAAAAATAAGTATTGATGTGCCAAATAATCACCTTAAATATGCTATAACATGGTATGCAATATCAATTTCAATAATATTTTATTATTTATATTTTAGAAGAAAAAAATGAACTATTTTAGCACAAGAGATAAGTCTTTAAAATTCAGTTTTAAAGATATTTTCTTAAGAGGACTAGCCCCAGGTGGAGGATTATTTTTACCTAGCGAGGTAAAAAATTATACCAAAGAAGATTTAAAAAAATTAAGTCAATTAAATTATAAAGATCTTGCAACTGAAATAATATTTAATTTTTGTTCAAACGATATCAATAAAGTTGAATTAGGATCTTTAATTGAAAAATCATACAAAGGCTTTAAGGAAAATGAGGTTGTTAAATTAAAAAAAATTGGAGAAATAAATCTCTTAGAACTTTACCATGGACCTACTTTGGCTTTTAAAGATATTGCAATGCAGATTATAGGAAATATGTACGACCACTTTAAGGTTGCTAAAAATAAAATTGTCAATGTAGTAGTAGCAACTTCTGGAGACACAGGTTCTGCTGCAATAGCTGCTTTGAGTAATAGAAAAAATATTAATCTTTTTGTATTACATCCACATAATAAAATTTCAGACACCCAGAGAAAAATTATGACTACTATCGGTGGAGCTAATATTTATAATGTTGCGATAGAAGGATCATTTGATGATTGTCAGAAAATTGTTAAAGAGTTATTTAACGACGATGATTTTAGATCGAAAATAAACATGTCTGGCGTAAATTCTATTAATTGGGCGAGAATTGTTTGTCAGATTGTTTATTATTTTTATTCATACTTCAAGTTAAAAAAGCAAAATATTAGCTTCTCCGTGCCAACAGGAAACTTTGGAGATATTTACGCAGGTTATGTTGCCAAAAAAATGGGGTTACCAATAAATAAGTTGATAGTAGCTACAAACAAAAATGATATCTTACAAAGAGTGATAAATACTGGAGAATATAAACCAGGCAGAGTTCAACCATCCGTCACTCCAAGTATGGATATTCAGGTGGCTAGTAATTTTGAAAGATTATTGTTTTACATTGTAGATGAAAATGACAAAAATGTAAGCTCTTTAATGGATGAACTATCATTAAAAGGTTCATTTAATTTACAAAAAAAGGATACTGAAAAAATAAAGAAAGATTTTGAAGGTATTAAAATTACTGACGAGGAAACACAAAATATAATTTATAAGGTTTTTAAGGATCATCAATTTATTATTGATCCACATACTGCAACTGGGTTTGGTGCAGCAAATAAGATTAAAAATTTAGATAATATTGTAGTTCTAGGAACAGCTCATCCTTATAAGTTCAATGATACTATTAAAAAAGCCACTGGAAAAAATTTAGATGCACCAAAACATTTAAAAACGCATATGGATCAAAAAGAAAAATTTGATATTAT
>MDTB01058263.1_pt1 | contig 27520 bp, 25 predicted proteins | sample 811161 | NCBI WGS metagenome assembly MDTB01 (sample SAMN05326650, study PRJNA326480) | marine metagenome | isolation source: seawater | place: Mediterranean Sea | collected 2009 | reverse complement strand
TGGCCTGGAAGCCAATATAATACATCAAAACCAGACAAAATTGAGAAATTCGCAGCCATCGTTTTGAAAGCAGGCTACGCATCTCCTGTGCGAACGCCAAGGGGTAGTGATATTCTTGCCGCATGTGGCCAGTTAAAGTCTGAATCAGTTCGATTGCGTGCACGTGAGCGAGCCTAATGGTCACCTAAAGAACAATAGATAACAGTTGTTGTGATATTATTCGCAGCTTTATTAATGGCTTTATTGATAACTCGCACCAATTAGAATAATTAAAAATTTTATTAAAAAAAAATAGATGCTACAAACACTTGCACAACTAACTTACCGAACTTACATTATAATAAGAAAATTCTGCAGTGTTACAAGGAGTATTTAAATGCAAGATAATCGTTATGCGAATGTGTCGTCAGCACAAGCGAGTCAGATAGATATTGGATTGCGTCGTTATATGTTAGGGGTTTACAATCATATGACAACCGCACTTGCCCTAACAGGCTTTTTTGCGTTCGCCATGAAATGGGCTGCTCTTTCAATTCCTGGCGTGGCGCAAACTGTATATGGCTCGCCTCTCCAATATGTTGTTATGTTTGCACCGTTTGTATTGGTTATGTATTTGAGCTTTAACATTCAAAAATTATCCCCCTTCGCGGCCCGAAATGCATTTTACTTGTATGCTGCTTTGATGGGACTGTCTTTATCGTCAATTTTACTCGTCTTCACGGGAGAATCGGTTGCGAGAGCATTTTTTGTGACAGCTGGTGCGTTCGCAGGTTTATCCATTTACGGGTACACAACAAAACGTGATCTAACGGCCATGGGTTCATTCATGATAATTGGATTGTTTGGCATCATCATCGCCTCACTTGTTAATATTTTTGTTGGCTCTGACCTAATGCAATTTGCAATTTCTGTAATTGGGGTGTTTGTGTTTGCTGGCCTCACAGCGTGGGATACGCAAACCATTAAATCTATGTATTCTGCAGCAGATAGTGCTCAAGCAGCAGCAACTAAATCAATTTTTGGTGCATTGAAACTCTACCTTGATTTCATAAACATGTTCATCATGCTGTTACATTTATTTGGGAATAGAGAATAGTATTTTTCAAACAGTGCGTTAAAAGATTGCATGAAGCGCTCTTAATATTTTAAGAGCGCTTTTTTTAATAAGGAGATTAATTGTGAGTGTGAGTTTAGCACACTATTTACAACAGTATGTTGAGCCAAATAAGACGGGAATAGCGCTCACAAATACTATTCTTTCTCTTTGCAACGCGTCTAAATTAATAGCAGAGGCACTCTCAGAAAACGGATTATCAGACAGTAAATTGGGAATTCACGTTGGGGAAATTAATGCAGATGGAGATTCTCAAAAAGCGTTAGATATAATTGCAGACAGAACGATTATAGAATCATTTACTAATGCTGGCATAGCGGCCTATTTCTCTGAAGAGCAAGATACAGCCCTATTGCTAGACCCAGATGGACAACTTATTGTTTGCGTTGACCCTTTAGATGGCTCATCTAATATAGACAATAATCTCTCTGTTGGAACAATATTCTCAATACTTCCAAGAAAATCAGAAATATTTGAGCCTGAATATGTTTTGTTGGACGCTCTCCAGCCAGGGGTGAATCAGCTTTCAAGTGGCTTTTTTGTTTACGGTCCGCAGACTAGTTTAATTTTGACAATTGGCAGAGGTGTTGCCTCTTTCATCCTTAAACAGGGTGAGTTTATACAAATGGATTGGGAGCCAAGCATTCCAAAGGCAGGAAACCAGTTTGCTATTAATATGTCTAATATGAGATACTGGCTCCAACCGGCAGCAGATTATATTCAAGCGTGTTTAGATGGAGTGGATGGGCCATTTGCCAAGAATTATAATATGAGATGGTGTGGTTCATTGGTAGCGGATGCCTGGCGAATTTTCAGGCAAGGTGGTATTTTCTTGTATCCAGAGGATAGCAGGAAGAATTATCATGCTGGACGGTTACGGCTTATTTATGAAGCAAATCCAGTCGCGTTCCTGGTAGAGCAGGCCGGAGGAAGAGCAACTGATGGAAGTGTTAAAATATTAAAAATTGAGCCAAAAGTAATACACCAAAGAGTGCCATTGATTTTTGGCTCTAAAGACGATGTTTTAAATTATGAGTCATCATAATTAACCAGATCTGGAACATATTATAAGATATGTCCGCAAGAAGGGGGCGCTATGTTAGTTACGCTAAGGCAACTTTTGGATCATGCAGCTGAAAATGGTTATGGACTACCTGCTTTTAACATAAATAATCTTGAGCAGGGGCTTGCTATTCTAATGGCAGCGGAAAAAACAAATGCACCTGTTATTATACAGGCCTCTAGGGGTGCAAGAGCCTATGCCGGGGATTTATTACTCCAAGCATTGATTAAAGGTTTAATAGGAACATATCCAAACATACCCATTTGCATGCATCAGGACCATGGAAATTCTATGGCAACTTGTATGACGGCAATACAATATGGATTTTCTTCGGTAATGATGGATGGCTCTCTTGAAGCGGACGGGAAAACGGCTGCTAGCTATGATTATAATGTATCTGTAACATCCTCTGTTGCACAGATGGCGCATTATGCAGGCGTCTCAGTAGAGGGTGAACTTGGCATATTAGGTTCACTAGAAACAGGTGAAGGTGAGAGTGAAGACGGCCATGGAGTTGAAGGCAAAATAGAACAAGAGCAGTTGCTTACCAATCCAACTCAGGCAGTAGAATTTGTCAAAGCAACTAAAGTGGATGCATTAGCAATTGCGATGGGTACTAGCCATGGCGCCTATAAATTCTCCCGAAAGCCAGATGGTGATATTCTTGTAATGCACGTAATAGAAGAAATCCATAACCGCCTACCAAACACACATCTTGTCATGCATGGCTCATCGTCAGTTCCGCAAGAATTACAAGATGTCTTCAACAAATTTGGCGGAGAGATGCCACAGACTTGGGGGGTTCCTCTTGCTGAAATTGAACGCGGTATAAAAAATGGTGTTCGCAAAATAAATATTGATACCGACTGCAGGCTCGCGATGGCAGCGGAAATAAGAAAGGTAGCCCAAGAGCAAAAGAGTGAGTTTGATTTAAGAAAATTCATGAAACCGGCAAGAGACGCGATGGAGGCTGTTTGTATAGATAGGTTTGAGCGATTTGGCGCAGCCGGACAGGCTGGAAAAATAAAGCCATTTTCTCTTAAACAAATGGCTGCACAATATGAAGCAGGTGCGCTAGAGCCAATTATTAGCTAACGGTAATAAAATTATGGATGCTTGTTAGCGATAAGCTGAGGATCGAGGCGTTTGTCTAACCAGTTTAATCGCCAGTCTAAATGGGGGCCAGTTGAGCGCCCAGTAGATCCAACTGCCCCGATTATCTCTCCCCGATTTACATGTTCTCCTAATTTAATATAAATGTCTTGGAGATGAGAGTATGTGCTAGACAGATAATCCCCATGAGAAATAATAATAGTCCATCCGGTAAAATACAAATTTTTTGCCATAACTATCTTGCCAGCAGCAGATGCTGTGATCGGTGTTCCAGCAGGGGCTGCTAAATCAATACCGAAATGAGGCTGCCGAGGCTTTCCATTCAAAATGCGTTGGCTTCCGTAAACGCCTGTAATAGCGCCGTCAACAGGCCAGTCGAAGCCTGAAATAAAATAGTCTGTCGAAGTTCCTTTTTGGCTGCGTGCTTGTTTTACCATTTTAGAGTCATGTGCAATCTGGTGGAGGATTTTTTCCGGTGGTGTTACCATATCATTTGTTAGGCCATTTATTTCTTGCGTTTTATAAGTTCGCTGTTCTGGCAATAGATTTAAATTAAATTCGGTGCCGTCTTGGCAGCGCGCTGTGATGATTCTCAAATCAACATCATCTTTATGGAAACCAACGACAAAACCATTTTTCTGATTAATAGAGACAGCTTTGCCGTCTATTTGTATGTGTGACGCATTTTCTGCTTTAAAGATTATCAAACCGCCTTGAATAGCTTTTCCTTTGACAAGGTTGATGCATGCGTTTGCAGAACTAAGGAAAAATAGAATGATGAATGTTAAAACAGCTATTAAAGTTATTACTTTAGTCAAAGTTTGCTTGAAGCAATTACAGCTTATAGATACCATGGCAATAACAATTATTCCTCTCTCGAGTTTTCATAAAAATATTCGGAACGATTTATAAGATAATATATTATGACACATTCACATGAAAAAATGATTATTATTGGCGCAGGTGCTGCTGGATTTACAGCAGCGATATATGCAGCTAGGGCAAATTTATCCCCAGTTGTGCTAGCAGGCTTGCAACCAGGGGGACAGCTTACTATCACCACTGATGTTGAAAATTACCCTGGTTTTGCAGCAGTTGTTCAAGGTCCTTGGCTTATGCAAGAAATGCAACAACAGGCTGAGAATGTTGGCACACGGGTAATATATGATATTGCGACCTCCATCGAAACCGATACACAACCAATGTGTGTCAAGCTTGATGGAGGGGACACTATTACGGCTGATACAATAGTAATAGCAACAGGCGCACAAGCTCGCTGGTTAGGACTGGAGAGTGAAAATACCTTTAATGGCAGAGGCGTGTCTGCATGCGCAACCTGCGATGGATTTTTTTACAAAGAGCGTGATGTTGTGGTTGTTGGAGGCGGTAATACGGCAGTGGAGGAGGCACTATACCTCTCAAACTTATGCAAGTCAGTAACACTCATTCATCGCCGTGATAGTCTTCGGGCAGAACAAATATTGCAGGAACGTCTTTTCAAGCAGCCAAATGTTTCTATTGAATGGAATTACAATATCACGGAAATTATCGGGGACGATGCCGGCGTGACAGCGGTGGGCCTTAAATCTACAACTGATGATTCTGAAAAGCAGATTAGCGCACATGGTGTGTTTGTTGCCATTGGGCATGACCCTGCAACAAAGCCATTTAAAAATATACTCGAGCTGGATAATGAAGGGTATATTCTTGTGAAAACTGGAACAACCTTGACATCACAGAGCGGTGTTTTTGCCGCCGGAGACTGTGTTGATAAGATATATCGTCAGGCTGTAACGGCTGCTGGGATGGGTTGCATGGCAGCGCTAGATGCTGAAAAATACTTGGCATCGCTCAATGATTAAGTGGCTCCGTCCTGCTCATTTTTTTAAAAGTTAACTTGACGCCTTTGGTCACGCTGTGACAGGTGCTTTTGGAAATGGTTTTCTAATAGAGAAATTGATTGCTCCTGCGAAAAGCCCAGCGGCGATTGCGATGCTCCACATAGTTTGGTAGCTACCAGTTACATCATAGATATAACCTGCATACCAGGCACCAAAAAAAGAACCTATCTGATGCGATAAAAATACCATTCCATACAACATCGTTATATGTTTAGCCCCAAAAAATACAACAACAAGTCCGCTTGTAAGCGGGATTGTTCCAAGCCACAACAGACCTATTGCAGCGCCAAAAAATAAGGCCATAGCACTTGAAGGGGGCATAAACACAAATAAAGCAATGACGACTGAACGAAGAATATAAATACAAGCAAGGAGGTTCTTTTTTGAATATTTTCCGCCTAAATATCCAGCTGTAAAGGAGCCAACTATATTAAACAAACCAACAAGTGCAAGTGCCCAACTGCCTGTTGTTGGAGTGAGGCCAATATCTGTTATGTATGTTGGAAGATGTGTTGCGATGAAAGCAACATGCAATCCACACACGAAAAAACCAGTGGTAAGCAATAGATAGTTTCTATCTTTAAAGGCAGTTGAAAGAGCTTGTTTTGCAGTAATTGTGTTCGCAAGGTCAGCCGTTGAAGTGCGTTGCCCTTTGGGTATACGTAATCCTAATGAAAAAATTGTAACAACTGCAACACAAGCAGCAAGTGCAATATAGGCTATTTGCCATCCAAAGTTAGAAAGTAGTGTTTGGCTGAAGGGTAGCATCATAAACTGACCAAAAGAGCCGATTGAAGTGACCAACCCCAATGCAATACCTGTTTTTTCTTTAGGTGCAACCTTAGCAACTGCACCTAAAGCAACAGACATGCCAGCACTTGCAAGTGCCATACCGACCAAAAGCTGCCCAACTATTAAAGTTGCGGGACTCATAAAACCAGCCATCAAAAGCAAACCCGTCATGTAAAAAAGCCCGCCAGCCATGCAAACGCGCGCAGGACCATATTTATCAGCTATTGCACCAAATATAGGTGCTGCAAGCCCCCATGCTAAATTTTGAAGCGCTATCGCAAGCGAAAATAAAGTTCTTCCCTCTCCGAGAGCGTCGCTTACAGGCTGCAAAAATATACCAAAACTCTGTCTAACACCCATTCCGATGGAAATTATAATTCCACTAGATATAAGAACTATTATCCAATTTACTTTTGGCGACTTAGCTGTTTGGACAGACATTATAATGACCTCATTTAGGACAAGATATTAGTATCGCTACAATCACAAAATAACAAGAAACTGTCTAGCGATAATTTATTGTCTTAAAAACCTTATTAATTAGGTGCGGTATTTCTCGTCTTTTAAATACCAACGGCGAAAAATTACGTGCAAAAAGATCATTCATATCTAAGTTTTTTTCTGGATTCGTCTATGTTTTGAATAACAGCCGATATATATTCAGATATTGTCGACGCCTTTTTGGCATTATTTCCAAAGGTAATTTCCCTAGATGAAGTGACCAGCCCGCCTTGATACCCCAAACCGTTGTTTAAATAGTTTAACCCACAAAGAGCCATAGATGCGTCTGCACCTTGAGCCCCAAAGCCTGGTATAAGAAAGGGGCATGATGGAAGCAACTTCCTCATTAATTTTGCTTCTTCAGGGTTTGTTGCTCCGATTACTACTCCTATGGAGGACCATCCTGTATCTCCTCGATATGAGTTAATTATTGGTGAGAGCTTATCCGCTAAATGCTGATATATTGGCTTATTCTCAGAGCGCAATTCTTGCAGGTCGGCTGAACCGGGATTGCTGGTTCTGAGTATAATAAATAAACCCGCATTGCATCTTATCGCTTCGCGTATAAAAGGGTCTAATGTTTCTAAACCAAGAAAAGGATTAACAGTAAGTGCATCTGCATAAAAGGGCGCATTTTCTGAGAGCCATGCATCGGCATAAGCAACGGCAGTCGATCCGATATCACCCCGTTTAGCATCCATAATTACCAGCAGGCCTGCCTTGTGCGCTACTCTGCCAATTTGCTGAAGAACTTCCATTCCTTCTGGGCCAAATTTCTCAAACAGAGCAACCTGAGGTTTTACAGCTGGAACGCGGTCTTGAGCGGCTTCAATACAAGCAAGAGAAAATGATGCCAACTTTTTTAGCTGTTCTTTTGGGCTAGATCCTATAAATAATTTTGGCATCAATGAAATATGTGGGTCTATGCCAACGCATAAAGGTGTTTGATTTTTCTCTAGCGCAATGCACAACCGATCTCCAAAAGCCAATCTGTTCATTTTATCTACCATTTAGAGCTAAATATCCTGCTTCATTTCTGTCTTCTCAATTAGTCCAACAGCAACACTCGTAGGTGGATAATAAGATATCCTGCTCGGCAACCATTTTTGTCGAGCCAACGCATTTTAATAATTTGGCGCATAATTTTTGGCTCAAATCCGGTTGCGTGAGCTTCTGATTATATGTCACATATATCAGCCAAAAGGGCTTTTTTTCCTCTTCTATTCGTTCAATGCGCTCAATATATTGTGACAGCTGACTAGCGCTTGCGTTTACAGGTGGTGTTGCTTCTGACATGTTTACTTAGCCTTTTTAATGGGAATGGTTTTTCTGGAATTGTATTTGCTGTTGAATATTACTTTCCATCTGGTAATTTTTTTTCCATTCGGAATAAGGCATACCGTAAATTATTTCTCTTGCTTCTTCTTTGGAAAGCGGAACCTCTCTATCTTTTGCGGCTTCTTGATACCAGCCCGAAAGGCAATTTCTGCAAAACCCAGCTAAATTCATAAGGTCAATATTTTGAACATCAGTTCTATTTTGAAGATGAGAAACAAGTCGGCGAAATGCCGCTGCCTGACATTCAAGTTCTATTTGTACTGCGTTATTATTCGTTTTTTTCATGATATAACTCCTTAACAGCATTTGCATGTAGCTTCTCTATTTAGAAAATACAAGTTCATGCTTTGATAAATTACGTGATTATTTCATTCTAATGGTTGATACAACTTCAAAATAGGATATTGTTACAAAGTTACTTAAAAGACTTTGCCAAGACTAATAAGTTTGAAATTCTTATATTCAAAATAAAGCCGAGGCTATTATGAAAAAACGGCCCTTAATTTCTGAAATCCGAAGCGCCGATAAGTTTGAGCGAATTCGGCGTGCACACCAATCTGAAGTGGCTGAAGACTATGTGGAGATGATTGCAGAACTGATTGAGGAAACGGGAGAGGCTCGGGCGGTAGATTTGGCCGCACGTTTTGGTGTTACAAGTCCAACTGTTAATGCAACTATCCAAAGATTGCAGAGAGAAGGTTTGGTCGAGAGCAAGCCATATAGGTCTATCTTTCTCACACAGGTAGGCACACAGCTGGCTATGGAAAGCCGTGATAAGCATCGGGTAGTTCGGGATTTTCTAATTGCAATTGGTGTTAATTATGACATTGCTGAACAAGATGCAGAAGGTGTAGAACATCATGTAAGTGAAGAGACACTGTCAAAATTTAAAGAATTTCTAGAGCGTTAATTTTAACTGGATTTATTCATTCTAAAAACAAACTTCTATTAACGGTATTTCTTTTTATTGAATTAATTGTACCCGAGATAAAAATAGTATTTTCGGTATCTTTCCTTTGATATTTTATGGTTGGAGGTTCCCGCCAAGCCCTTCCATTCAATGCCTGCGATGGACGGTATTTGTTGTTTCTCCGTTAAAACTATTATAGGTGAAGGTGAATTTGCATTATAGCTAAATTTCAGTTCAAAATGATTTCCAGGGTGGTTGTCACTGTCATAAACCTTAATTTGCACAGGTTTTTTGTAGAAATACCATTTTAATACAGCAGCTGTCGCTCGTCTATCGGCAATAATTGTTTTTACATTATTTAATTCAATCTGTCTTTCAAGATCAGCTGATAAAGCCTGCCAGCCTCTAACCCGTCGCAACGGATCGGATTGAGGCGTAAGACTACCTAATTGCCCCGTGACTGTAACGGTAATGATAATGATACCTATCAGAGCATTTATGAAAGTAGTCGTATGGCTTAAGGTTTGTCTTGAAAAATTACCAAGCCATCCTGCAATAAGTAAAGTGGCAGCAGGGTAGGCAGCTATAGCCCAATTTGCATTAGCCTCTTTCAGATATGCTTGTATTGAGATAATAATCAAAATGGGAATGCAAAAAATGAGTAAGAATAAACTATGTTTTTGCCATCTAAAAATAGCAGCAAAAAAGCAAACAAGGCTTAGCGGCCCTAATACGAAAATCTGCGATTGCCAAAAATCAACAACACCAGTAAGTGAATAAGATGGTAGTGATAAATTGGCATTCTCGGATAAATGGATAATCGTAACTAACCCGTTATCTAGGTTCCAGACAAGATTAGGAATCATTACTAGTAAGCTACCTGAGAATAGGGTTAGCAAACATACAAATCGTTTCGAATAGGAAGAGACATGCCCTGCGACCAGCCATATAACGGAACACAGCAAAAAATATGCCCCGGCATATTTGGAAAGCATAGCAAAGCCAATAACAATGCCGGCAAGTAGAAATTTTCGAGAAGATAAATGCGTAACTGAATTTGACGGAAGTAGCAGATATAAGCCAATGCACCAGAATAATAACATTGGTGTATCGGTAGAAATAACAGCGCTACCAAGAGATACAGCTGGCATTAATGCCCATAATAGAGCTGAAATTCTGCTAATCTTCCCTGCTCTCGGCGAATCATCATATAATCGATAGGCACATCGCCATAAAATAAGGGTAATTATAAATTGAATTATTGGTGCAAAAATGCGTACTCCAAAACTACTATGTCCAAAAAGAGTATGCGAAATTCCTATTATCCAAGCAATTAAAGGCGGCTTAGAGTAATAACCAAATGATAAGTCCTGACTCCACACCCAGTATTGCGCTTCATCTACGCCAAGCTCGATCGGTGTTATATAAAGTGCAATAAGCCGAGCTATCAGCAAGCAGAGTAATCCTGTAAGAAGAATGATATCTGCTCTGGTCCATTCATAGGATGCATGCATCATATTTGGTTGTCTAAAATGATTATGGAAACGGCTTCCCATTTTTGTTTATCCCGGTGTTACAAGTCAAAAAAACAAAATACTTAGTTTCTAGATTGTTTTTTATGTTATCAATACCAAATTTCTCATGAAAATGAGATAAAATCAAATGAGTGTTGTAATATGAATACCTATTTGAACAACGATTATTAATTAACTGGCTAGATTTATCTAATTTGAGAGTGTGTATGGATAAAGATATTGCAACCGAAATAGACGAAATTATAGAAGAATTTTCGTTTTTTGATGACTGGGCTGATAGGTATCAGCATTTAATTGACCTTGGCAGAAAATTGCCAAATATCCCTAAAGAATATCAGAATGATAGCTATAAGCTATCTGGATGTCAGTCAACAGTTTGGTTTGTTGCTAATAAGACAGATAATGATTTAATAGAGTTTAAGGCGCAGTCCGATGCTGCAATAGTCCAAGGCCTTGTTGCTCTAATGCTTCGTGTATATTCGAATCGAACAGCAGAAGAGATTTTAAGTTCTAGCTCTGATTTTCTTGCTCAAATCGGGCTTGATAAACATTTATCGCCCACCCGAAAAAACGGGCTAGCTGCGATGACTTCTAAAATTAAATTATACGCATCACAACAGCATAAATAAACAGCTTGGGTTTTAAAAATAGAAAATTAAAATCTGCAATGACTGTAGATCGGAACTAAACTTTGAGATTAGCTAGTTTGTTTCTCGTTCGGCCCTTGGCGTACATCCATAAGTTTCACGATAACATTTCGAAAAATGAGAGGCAGAAATAAAGCCGCAGGCGAGTGCCACTGATAAAATAGACATCGAGGTCTGACGCAGTAAATAACGAGCTCTGGCAAGACGCAGATTTAAATAATGCCTGGTGGGTGTGATCTGCATATATTTCTTAAATAATCTCTCTAATTGTCTGGTAGATAGGTTTGCCTGCTCTGCTAGTTCTGTCTGGGATAAGGGCTCTTCTAAATTTGCCTCCATATTCGCAACAACCATTAATAGCTTAGGATGCGAGACGCCAAGACGAGAGCGCAACTCTATTCGTTGACGATCGTGGCTATCCCTGATTCTATCATGAATGAAGGTTTCAGAAATTTCAGCTGCCAGTTTTGCTCCATGTGCTTGAGATATAAGATGCAGCATCATATCAAGTGCAGCTGTTCCTCCAGAACAGGTTAGGTGAGCTCCATCAATCTCAAATAAATCGTTGGTGATTTCTAGATGGGGGAATTCTTCACGCATAGCATCTATATTTTCCCAGTGAATGGTGCATCTCCTATCATTTAGCATTCCTGCTTTTGCCAGAACATAAGTTCCACTGCAAATCGCACCGACAGTAATGCCATTTCGCTCTAGGCGTCTTGCGATGGCAAGGGCTGTTTTATCCGTGTGTTTTTCAACATTTGTGCCACTACATATCAAAACAAGTCTGCACTTAAATAACGAGTCTAAATTGCTGTTTACTGAAACTTCAAGACCATTTGATGCGCGAACAGAATCATCAGACATATGTGTTGTAACCCAGCTAAATAGCGTTTGTTCACGCAATCTATTTGCAGCGCGCAAGGGCTCAACAGCAGCTGAAAAGGCAAGCAAGGAAAAATCGTTCAATAATAAAAACCCAACCTGAACGGTATCAAACTCAGAGCGAGGTTTTAACAAATCTTTAATAGTGTTACCCTTCAACAAGGAACTCCTCTCGCCAAGTTTACAACTTTTACCTTTATCCTATCTTTTGATAACGTAAAACTAATATCTTAATATTTTATTATAAAAGGATAAAGATGAGCTTATGGACGTATTCTGATTAATTCATGTCGAATAAAAAACGGTATGAGGAAATCAAGTGTTTACACCCGTGGAATGAAGCTAAGTGATGCGGTTTTTGTTCATACCTATACCGTTTAAGATTAATCACATAAAAGGAGCCAATCATGAGTGATATCGAAATTGCCCGTAACTCTAAACTTAAGCCGATTTCTGAAATTGGGCAAAAACTGGATATCCCAAGCAAGGCAATAATTCCCTTTGGCCATGATAAAGCGAAGATCAGTCTTGATTGGCTAGAACAGCAACCATTGCGAGATAATGCAAAGCTTATATTGGTTACTGCAATTAACCCTACGCCTGCAGGTGAGGGTAAAACAACAACATCTGTTGGATTAGGAGATGGTATAAATCGGATTGGAAAGAATTCTATAACCTGCCTTCGTGAGCCCTCTCTTGGCCCATGTTTTGGAATGAAAGGCGGGGCGGCTGGCGGTGGTTATGCCCAAGTTGTGCCGATGGAGGATATAAATCTTCATTTTACAGGCGACTTTCATGCAATTACATCTGCGCATAATTTGCTCTCAGCGATGATCGATAATCACATCTATTGGGGAAACGAGCTCAATATAGATATAAGGCGCATTGTTTGGGGCCGTGTACTTGATATGAATGATAGAGCACTGCGCCAGAACACAGTGTCGCTTGGCGGCATTGCGAACGGATTTCCGCGAGAATCTGGGTTTGATATTACCGTTGCTTCTGAAATTATGGCTATCTTGTGTCTTGCGGTCGACCTTGATGATCTGCGACGCAGATTGGGGGATATTATTATCGGATATCGCCGAGATAAATCAGCTATTTTTTGCCGAGACATCAAAGCAGACGGGGCTATGACTGTTTTATTGAAAGGCGCTATACAACCAAATTTGGTTCAAACATTGGAATCAAACCCAGCATTTATTCACGGGGGTCCATTTGCTAATATAGCACATGGTTGCAATTCTGTAATAGCAACAAAAGCGGCATTAAAATTAGCAGATTATGTTGTCACTGAGGCCGGTTTTGGAGCTGACCTTGGTGCAGAGAAATTTTTTGATATTAAATGCCGCAAGGCTGGCTTAAGCCCATCTTGCGTCGTGCTCGTAGCCACCGTAAGAGCGCTGAAGATGAATGGCGGGATTAGCAGGGATGACCTGAAAGCAGAGAATTTAGATGCAATCCAGCAGGGCAGTGTAAATCTTATTAGGCATATTGAAAACCTCGCCAAATTTGGGGTTCCTTCTATTGTAGCCATAAATCATTTTGTTACTGACACACCAGCAGAAATAGAACTGGTAAAGAGCATTGTTCAGAAAGTCGGGGTAGTGGCCGTTGAATGTAGGCACTGGGCTGAAGGCTCAAAGGGAACCGAAGAGCTAGCGTATAAAGTTGTAGATATCTGTGATAATGGGCAGGCTGTTTTTACCCCACTTTATCCAGATTCTATGCAATTGATTGACAAAATTAAAAAAGTTGCAACTGAGATATATCGCGCAAATGAGATTGTGGCTGATAAGAAAATTCTTAACCAGCTAGTTGAATGGGAGGAGGCTGGTTATGGCAATTTGCCAGTTTGTATGGCAAAAACTCAATATTCATTTTCTGCCGACCCGTCATTGCGTGGCGCTCCAACAGGACATAGCCTCCATATTCGTGAAGTTAGATTATCTGCAGGCGCCGGATTCATAGTGGCTATTTGCGGAGATATCATGACAATGCCTGGGCTACCTCGTAAGCCAGCTGCAGAGATGATTGGTATTAGTGCGGCAGGGCAAGTAGAAGGACTGTTTTAAATGAGCAAATGTGAATTTAAGTTTCTTGCTAGCTAGATTTGCTCAAGTCTGATATGTGATAATGCTATGAGTGATATGTTACATTATTCAGAGCAAGAAGCAGCTATAACCTCATCTAGTAATCAGGATATAAAGAGATTACGCTCACTTCATGAACGTAAATATCGAACACAAACAGGGTGGTTCCTTGCAGAGGGCTTGCGTATTTGCACAGAAGCTTTGACACAGGGTTTTGCACCTCAAAGACTGCTTTATGAAGACGGAAGACAGACAGAACCCTTAATTGCTGATTTAATTACTGCTTGCAAAAAGGCTAGTGGACGGGTGTTGCCGGTTACACGCTCCTTGTTAGTAAAAGTCAGCAAAAAAGATAACCCCCAGACAGTTATTGGCGCCTATCAGCAATTCGCAACAAACTTATCAGAAATCAAAACCACGGAGGTGAAATGTTGGGTAGCTCTTGATAGAATTCGTGACCCTGGTAATTTAGGCACAATCATACGTACAATAGATGCAGTTGCTGCAGATGGCGTTATTTTAATTGATGATTGTACTGACCCGTTTTCTGTTGAAGCTGTAAGAGCCTCTATGGGTGCTATTTTTACACTAAAAGTAAGTCATTGTACTAGCGAAGAGTTTATAGCCTTTAAGAGGAAATTTAGGGGAGCTGTGATCGGCACTGCTTTGCAATCTAGCGTTGACTATCGCACAGCTGACTGGCGTGCCCCATGTATAATTTTAATGGGGAATGAGCAAGCAGGATTGCCAAAAAAACTAAGAGAGGCATGCGACCAGATTATTAAACTGCCAATGCATGGATGCTCTGATAGTTTAAATTTGGCGGTTGCTACCGGCATTTCTTTATATGAATTTTTGCGGAATCAATCTGATTAAAGTAGGTTGCTGGATAGCATCAATCTGATAGCCTTATGTTGCTAAACCACACCATCTTGCATAAATGGCTTGTCCAATAGCTCTTGGTGATTTGTTTGATAAAGTATCATCTTCAATAAGGGCAATTTCGCCAGATATTAATTCGCCCCCCAGCCCAGAGAAGCTATCGGCTATCGCAGCATGAACTGAGATAATAGAAAGCCGAACTGCGTAAATAGTTGCTACTAAAAACAAAGGCGAGTCAGATATTAGTTGCAGGCAATTGGATAACAAAAATGGAAGCTTCTCGTGTAATTGCCATATTTCTCCTTTTGGCCCTCTCCCATATTTAGGAGGGTCTAGTATTATACCGTCATATGATTTGCCGCGTCTTAATTCGCGTTGAACAAATTGCAATGCATCTTCAGCAATGAACCGAATAGGAGCATCATCTAATTTGCTAAGAGCTCTATTGTCAAATGCAAGCTGAATAGCTTTTTTACTTGCATCGATATGCGTGATTTCTGCGCCTGCATTTGCTGCATGTAAGCTGGCAATTCCTGAATAGGCGAATAGATTTAAAATCCGCGGCGCACGATTATAGATTTTAATAAAATCCTTAATTTTTAGCGCGCACCATTGCCAATGAACAGACTGTTCAGGGAAAAATCCTAGATGCCTGAATGATGTTGGCATTGCAAAAAAATGGATATCTTCAAACTGCATCCGCCAGTTCTCTGGAAGAGAGCTATTTAAACGCCAGCTTCCACCATTCTTACTATCTCGTCCTGATGTGATAAAATGACCATCTGCTTGTTGCCATAAAGATTTTTCTATTCTTGGTGCCCACAATGCCTGCGCTTCAGGTCTAACAAACCGATAGGGGCCAAATTGCTCTAACTTTTGCCCATCTCCAGAGTCGATTAATCGATAGTCCTGCCATCCGGTAGGGTAGAGGTGATGCGAAATTTCAGAGTGAGTCAAATTCATAATTTGAATAGTGGCGAACAATTAGGCTAGTGACAACCCTAATTACGGTAGAATATTTTTGTTTTTTAAGGCACAATAGATAGTAATTTAGAAAATATTTTTTATTTTTTTGCATTATTATGTGGGTTTATCTTAAATTAAATAAGAGACTAGATTAATGGATTCTGTCGACAAAAAAATTCTAGTTATACTGCAGCAAGACTCAGCTCAACCCGTAGCGGATATTGCGCGTAAAGTAGGTCTCTCGGTAACACCATGTTGGAGGCGAATCCAGAAGCTTGAGGAAGAAGGTATTATCAGAGGCCGTGTTGCATTATTAAATGCTAAGCAGGTTGGCCTTGGGATGTCTGTTTTTGTGGCAATTAAAATTATAGAACATTCATCGGAATGGTTGAACAAATTCGCAACAAAAATTTCTGAATATGAGGAAGTTGTGGAGTTTTATCGCATGTCAGGTGATGTGGATTATTTACTGCGGGTGGTTGTAAAAAACATGGCAGCTTATGACACATTTTACAAAAAATTAATATCTGAGGTTCCATTAAAAGACGTTAGCTCTTCTTTTGCAATGGAAGAAATTAAATATTCGACAGCTCTTCCTATCAGTCAGCTTTAATCATTGCTCTGATTTTCGGTTATCGTCGAGATAATTGAAAAAAGACGTTCTGTAAAAGCCTGTTTTGAGAAGCGTTTATCATCAATAGCCTTCCTGGCATTATGTCGATAATGAAGCATTTTTTGAGGGTCTGTTATAAGAGTTCTCAAGCAGTGTGCCAGCTCAATACTATCCGATGGCTGAAAAAAAAGGGCATTCTTATCCTCTTCACAAATCCATAATGGGCCATTTGTTCTTGATGTAATTACAGCAACACCGTGAAGCATCATTTCAGCCAATATATAGCCAAACGGCTCATCAAGAGAGGGAAGACAAAATATATCAATTGAGGACGCAAAATTTTCGATATTAACCCATCCGGTAAATTTTACCGGATTACCCCTCTGTTTCGCATATGAGCGAAGCTTTTTGAATAATGGACCATCGCCTGCAAGTAGGAATTCAATTTCTGGGTATTCACCCTTGATATCGGCAGCAGCATCTATAAATGTCTCAAAACCTTTTTTTTCAACAAACCTGCCTGCTGCACCAATTGTAACTCTGTGATGTAAGTTAATACTGCGACTAGATTTTGTTTGAGGTTCAAAATAATGAGGTAACATATGTATGGTATTAACATCTCTGCCTAATTCTTTTGTCTGCCTTAGAGCATTTGGCGTTAAACATATTAGATGGTCTGCATCCTTAAATTGTGCTGGCTTGTCATTATGACAAATACCTATTAGGTAATCACAATATTTTTTGACGCTCGCGCAGACAAACCCGTTATGTGCAAGTCCAATATTAAAAGAGTGATTATAAAGTTTCTGAACAGGAAAATACGATACTCTGCGGAGAAGCGTTTTTTGCATCCATGACATGTATAAATGTCGAGCATTATATTGGCTTTCGTAAAGCGGCAATCTATCAGGAGTGAAATAAATATTCTCAAACTGAGGCACGGCTGATAGCACACCAAGATAGGCTTCGAAAGCTTTTTGAATGCCGCCTGGTTTATTATCGCTAGTGATATGCAGGATTTTCATAAAATTATCTTTTCTAAGTTAAGCATATAACAGCACAAGAATAATGGAAGCGCCAAGCACGCTGATGCCAATTACTTCAAGCAGAGTGATTTTTTCCCTCAAAAAAAACCACGAAAACAAAATCGATATAATTAACTCTATCTGGCCTATAGCGCGAACAGCGCCAAGATGAAACATAGCAAAAGCCATAAACCATGCTGCTGTAGAGATTGCTGCTGTAATGCCTATCAATATGCCAATTCTCCAGTTAGCAAAACACAGCATTAATTGTTCAGGCTGTCTTAGAATTATATAAGAGCCAAGAATAACGGTTTGTAAGGTAATAGCTATTGCAGCTGTGAAACTAGCATCTAGCAAAAGCATATTACCTCCTAAAAGTATAGTCGCTTTAAAGTAGAATATATTTGCTAATGCGAGTGCTGCTCCTGAGCCAATTCCCAAAAAGTGAGAAGGAGAGAAAAATAAATGCACCTTTTGTCCATTAGCGATTTCAATTTTTTGATAACTAAGAAGAGCAATGCCAACAAGTCCTATTAGGATAGCAAATATTGTGTAAAAGCTTGCCAAATAGCCGATTAAAATGGCTTCCAATATAGCCGTTTGAAGGATCTCAGTCTTTGAAAGCGCAATTCCGATTGCATAATTTCGGTGATTAAACATCATAATTAACAATATGGTGAAAGCTATTTGCAGAATAGCTGCGAAGCCGACAAGCAATAAAAACAGCAAGTTCATTTCAGGTAAAGAGTTGCCAGTTTTAAGACAAATCGCAAATGTCCAAACCCAAGCAAATAAAATGCCATAAATAAATCGGCTAAAGCTTGCCCCTAATTCACCAGTACGCGGGATTAATATTTTCTGACAAACTGTGCGCAGGGATTGTGCGGTCGCCCCTATGATTGCTATGAAAGCCCATAATTCCATTACAAGTTTTTAATCTATCATACTCAGTAAATACATATTTTAGACTATATTTTATTAGGTTGATTTTTTCGCTGAATAGACACTTCACTTAGATCAAGCACTTTTGACTTCTTTTCTTTTTTCCCCTGCATTATGTCATCAATGATACCAATAAGGCTTTCTCTAACTATCTGGTTTAAGGTTGCTTCGATAAACTGTTTTGTTTCGTCTGTTAGCTTATTTTCCAACATCACATCTTCGTTTTTATTCTGTAGGACAGTTTTCGGGGCCACTTTTGCGTTATTTTGGTATATATCAGTATTTGCAGCGGAAACAGCTAATTTAATGTCATTCATCAAACTATTTACATGTTCGGGGGCAGCTTTATTTAAATCCGATTTTCTATAATTTTTTTCTTCAAGCTTTTCTGAAAGTGCTTCAATTTCAGCATCTTTCAAAAGCAATTTTAATTGTCTCAGCTGATGCGTTACTAACAGATTTAAATCTAAATGCCTAAGCATTTCCTCCAAGTCGGGTTTTTCGATATCTATCTTTTGCAAAAAATTTGGTGCAATGCTGAGAACATTTACGGCTAAAACTTCTATTGACGCAATAGTTCGCAATAATTTTATTTTATCAAAAATTGGTTCTAGCTTTTTCACAATTTGCTCTTTATCAATAAAACCATATTCAAATAATACTGCCATTCATCGAGTTTGACTAGGTTGAAAAATAGAATTTGATCTTGCCTAGCCTCTTTTATTGTTATCTAGATGAAGTTAATTTATAATATAATCATACTTTAAGATGTTTACGCAATAATTGGGAGTATAAATGTCGGTTCTAGCAATCATGACTAAATGGCATGAAAAAATATTCCAGAATACCCATTTCACCCAACAAATTACGTCTTTGACAATCATCTTATCTGTAATTCTGGGTATTGTGGCAAGCTATATGAATTTTCAGGCTCGGCATATCAATTGGCAGATATGGGAGCAAAATAAATCTGAGTTCTTCTTTGAAGAAACACCTTTATTCACAACAATGGATGCAGGCTATTTCCTAGGTATCGCTGGTCATCTAAAGTCTGGACAAAATATTGATAATTATATTTCTCTCCGCAATTTTCCAAACAATCAACATGACGATAAAACAACAGAGAAAATAGAACGCCCAATCCCTTTGCTTTCTAAAATCATAGCCTATTTCGCTGAGGATCCCTCGCCACAGTCATTATTAACAGCGGGAAATAAAATTATTCCCTATACGGCCCTCATTACATCAATTGCTATAATTATTACCTTTGGGGTCACTGGATATTGGTTAGAGGCGTCGGTGGCAGCTGCTGGCGGGGGGTTGTCTCTTGCATATTACTGGCGCTCATCTATAGGTAGAATAGATACAGATCAGCTGAATTTGGGCTTTATGTATTTTATGTTTGCAATGGTGATGTGTGCAGGTAGAGCAAAAGATATAAAATGGGGTTTATTTTTTACTGTTATAGCTGGATTAACAGCAAAATTATTTATGGACTGGTATGGAAAACACGAACTTATATTTATGGCAGCGTTTTCGTTGTTTTGGCTTACGCTAGTAATTAGCCGAGATCCACGAAGAATTATTGGATTTTCTGTACTTTTTATTGTTCTGTCAGATGCTTGGTTTTTCAATCCACTAAATTCAATATATTTTTTACCAGAATTAACCAAGCATAATTTTAATTTTGGCAGCGTTTTATCCACGGTCTCAGAAGTATCGCAATTAGCATTTAGTGAAATGCTATATCGAATGACGGGTTCTGTCCTCGTGAGTGTATTTTGTATGTTGGGTATGGTTTTCTGGGGGGTAAGGCATCCAGTTATGGCAATAGCTTATGCGCCGCTCGCAGGATTTGCTTTGTTTACGATAGTGCTTGGAAATAGGGCTTTATTTTATTCGGCACCATTTTTCTGGTTTGGCGGCGCATATCTGACTGTTTTGATAATAAGATTAGGCACTTATCAATTTTTACCTAGGGTTGGGAATTTTACTCAAACCTTCGCTAGATTGGGGCCAGCTGCTGCGTGTGCTGCCTTGTTAATATTTATATGGGCTACAGGTCCCGCTTATCAGCTATCCAAACTATCTGTTCCTGTTCCCATAATAAAAGCCCTTTCAACAATGAAAACTATTGCCGAGGATGATAAAAGTATTGTCGCCAGCTGGTGGGATTATGGATATGCTTCAATGCTGATGAACGGACTGCCAACATTCGTAGACCCCGGTTCGCACGGAACAGAGACTAATTATTTTATCGCAGACGCGCTGCTATCTAATAACCCAGTTTATACAGCGAATACATTGCGTTTTCTTGCCCGTGGTGGTTTGAATGTTTTGGAAAGAAAAGTTACGGATAGACCTGCTTTGACACAGATAATGATAGATAATAGAGACAAGCCAGCACCATCGGTATATTTAGTGCTGACAGATCAGATGACATATTGGATGCCTTCTATTTCAAAAATTGGGAGGTGGGATATAGATTTAGGTTTACCAATTTTGGCAAAAGGTCATAAGACCGGACAGAATTTGGCTTATAATTTTTTAAATTGTGCTGATAGCAATACCCCAGGGGTGATTACATGCAATGATTCTGTGATCGATTTAAAAAAGGGGAAGATAGACGGAAACTCTGCCTTAGATCTTGTTGTTGAAGCTCATGGTGGGTTGCTTGTCGGCAGCAGACGCTTTAAAGATGCGGAGTTAAATATGTTTCAAATCATGAAAGACAGAAATGGTGAAGCAGCTAGGGTAGCAATTCTTCATGAGGAGTTATTTTTTAGCAGTTTTAATCAGATGTTTCATCTTGGTAGATATGATACCAAGAATTTTAAGCTAGTGTATGATGATTATCCGCATGCTCGAATATTCAAATTGCTTCCAGTGTTGCATTAGGTTAATGGATAATTGCAAAAAAACCATGCGCAGCGTGTCTGATATGTGGCACTAAAAGCTATAATTTCATATATATAGAGAGACAGATACATAACAGAGTTTAACGGTCTAGGGCCTCTTAGCTCATCAGGATAGAACTCGAGATTCCTAATATATTGTCATTGCGAATCGTACAAAATAACTACGATATAAAGATGGTCTATAAATAAACAAAATCTTTTTTTTTACAATTGAATAATAAGTGTACATATTTAAGTCAAATTTTTTGGTGATTTGTAGTGGTGATCTCGGCAGGACTCGAACCTGCTACCTCAAGATTCATCACACTATAGTTTTCACTACCACCCCCAATCGAGTGTTTGTGCGCTGGACTATCCCTTCATCTTAGGAAGATTCTTCCCTTAGATGCTGCCCGTCTAGTCTCTACACCTTCATCTTTCAATGCTTGGCTCGAGATTGCCATTTTACAGGTTTCCTCGACTTTGAGCAGTTCTACATTCACCGTTTCCAGTGATGCACCCAATCTTAAATAGGAATCTTGCGCTCTATCCTGATGAGCTACGAGACCACATTCACTACACCTATAAGTTAGCACATAAATGAAAAATAATGAAGTTTTCGGGTGTTCTTAATCCCGAGGTAACAGGTTCGAGTCCTGTCGGAGTTACCAGAGATATGAAACCAACTAATTGAAAAAATTGCTAACTTGATTGTGGGTAAAAAACTTGCCGTCCGTTAATTGTAAATTGTCTAATTGTCTTCTGCCCTTTGTCTGAAATAAGCCAGTCAATAAATAATTGGCCCTCTTTGGACTTAACTGTAGGACATTTATCCTTACTTATAAGCATTATACTGTACGGGTTAAATAACCGCCTATCTCCTTCCAAAATAATACGAAAATCATATTTATGTGAGAAGGAGTGCCAGCTTGCCCTGTCAACTAGCGTATAGGCGCTCATACCAATAGCCGTATTAAGCGTAGTTCCCATGCCCGATCCAGTTTCAAAATACCACTTCCCAGAACCATTTTCTGGGTTTACGCGAACTTCTCTCCAGATAGAAAGCTCTTTAGAGTGGGTGCCAGAATGATCGCTACGAGACGCAAACTTGGCACCAGTCAGGGCAATTTTCTCAAACGCTAACGTAACATCTCGCATTTTACTCAGTCTAGCTGGGTCAGTATTAGGACCAACTATCACAAAATCATTATACATGACATCATAACGTTTTTCTGCATACCCATCTGCAACAAATTTATGCTCGTGTTCAGGACTATGCACAAACAAAATATCCCCATCACAATTGCGGGCATTTTTTATTGCGGCACCTGTTCCAACTGCGACAACATTTACTGAAATACCAGTTTCTGCTTGAAATATTGGGAGAATATAATCATAGAACCCAGAATTCTTAGTTGAAGTCGTGGATTGCACCAAAATAGTGTTACTTGCCGCATTGATTGAGGGCACAAATAAGGCCCATAGGACACTGAAGGGTATGAGTATTAACTTCATTTGTATTTTGTCCATCTTTTTAACCTATCATAAGATAACAGACGAGACTAGAATCTGTAGTACAATTTATAATATACCCGTTTTAAATCGTTTCCACTTTCTAAACAAAGAAATATGTTCGTAAATTTGTGGCATCAACCGATAATGAAATATGTTGTAAATATTATCTCTATAAGTTGTGTGTTGCTATAAAAATAGTGCTGAGTTGTAGTGAGTTTGATATTGTTGACGAGCCATGAAAAAAGTGAGGTTAAATGTCTAAAAATTTGCTTGCAAATAATAAGTTAAATCTTGCCGGGATTGATCATATTCAAGCTGGCATTTTTGATATAAACGGCTTAATGCGAGGCAAAAGATTTCAGACGAGCTCTTATGATGAAATAATAAATAATGGGATTCGAATCCCATTATCAGCTCAAAACATTGATAAATTTGGCAATGATATTGAAAACAGCAAATTTATTTTTGAAACAGGAGATAAGGACGGAACAGCAATTTGGCAGGATGCCCCTCAAGTCTTTTTAAGACATCTATCAAAGCCCGTGCTGTTATTACCTTTGGGACTCTCCCACAATGATGGAGAATTATTTGAAGGGTGCCCCAGAGCTTTCCTTAAAAAAGTTATGAATAGAGCTTATGTGGAAAACCTTGTTTTTAAATGTGGTGTCGAAATCGAATTCTGCCTTTTTTCTGATAATTTATCCGCGCCTATTTTGTCGGAGCCTCAAATGCTATCATTGCTAGCTTTGGATTCAATAAATGATTTTTTAAAAGATGTTCATGAGATTATACAGCAACTTGATGTGAAAATTGAATCTGTCTCATCTGAGGCAGGTATTGGCCAGATTGAAATTGTATTATCGCCAAGCTCAGATTTATGCAATTTAGCCGATTCAATTCTCGTTTTAAAACATAGTCTTACAGCATATACACAAGCAAAGGGCATTTCTTTTTCATTTGCCGCAAAGCCTAAAAAAAACCTATCAGGTAATGGCTTGCATTGTCATATATCTATAGAAAATCGACACTCAAAAAACTTATTCGCAAAAGATGAAGCGCTATTTAATGCCGCAATTGCTGCTATCCTCAAGCTGTTAGAGCCAGCAACTGCTATTATGGCTCCACTACCAGAATCGTATGACAGGTTTCAGGAAAATAGTCACGCCCCATTAAATATTGGATGGGGGGTTGATAATCGCACAGTGGCTGTTCGAATCCCCACTGCCCCCCCTGAGGCCAGAAGATTAGAGCTACGCGTTGCAGGGGCAGATAGCAATCCGTATCTGCTATTTGCTATTTTGGTTTCATCTATACTAGATGGAATTGACGAGATGCTGGTACCAGAACCGCCAGTCTTAGGTAACGGATATGAGGCCGATTTAAAGAGATTGCCACGGGACCTTAAAACAGCTTTATCCATTTTTGAGAACTCTGAGCAAATGCGCAGAACGTTGCCACCAACCTTAAGAGAGATGTTTATTGCCACGAAAAAGCAAGAAATTAGATTGGCAGTATCAGGAGATGTTAATGACAAGAAACAATAAGAGCGAAGCACCTCCATTACCATTATCAGATCAGGCTTGGCGCAATAACTTACCTGATAGAAGATTTTTTGAGCCCACCTATTCCGGCGCTACCAGTTTAATGAGATGCCCCTATTCAGTTGCGTTTGATACAGCAGATATTGTGGTTTCTGGCATACCTTTTGATAACGCAACAACCTATCGCCCTGGATGCAGATTAGGGCCCAGAGCAATAAGGGCTGCCTCTGTTCAACTGGCAGAATTACCGTCATTTCCATTCGGTTTTGACCCTTTTTCTCGGGTAGATGTTATTGATTCTGGTGATTTCCTACTAAACCCACATAAGCCAGAAACAATTATTTTAGATATTTATGAGCAGGCTAAATCAATCATAAGGTCTGGGGCATCTCTGCTTGCAATGGGTGGCGATCATTTCATAAGTTATCCGCTATTAAAAGCACATGCAGAGTTACATGGGCCTATCTCACTGCTTCAATTCGATGCGCATTGCGATACTTGGCCATCTATGGGGGAGTTCGACCATGGCACAATGTTTCTTCGCGCTGCGCAAGAAGGGCTTATAGATACTCAAAGTTCCATTCAGGTGGGCTTGCGAACACACAATGATTTAGATGCAGGCATCAAACAAATAACTTCCCAACAATTTCATGAAATGGGGACTAAGGCAGTTTTGGAAGAGATACTCTCTCACCTTCAGGGACGGTCTGTTTATGTAAGCTTTGATATAGATGTATTGGACCCAGCCTTTGCCCCAGGCACTGGAACACCAGTGTCTGGGGGAATAGCAAGCTGGCAAGCATTAACTATTATGCGGGGTTTAGCGCCATTAAACATGGTTGGCTTTGATTTAGTGGAAGTCAGCCCACCATTTGACCATGCTGAAATTACCGCTATTGCAGCAGCTACAATTATACATGACTGGATTTGTGTGAAAGCATTTCAAAAGGGCTAAATCTGAAAATAATCTTTAATTTTATACCAACCCATGCCAAGTGCTAAAATAGGTGTTCGAAATGGCCCACCCGGAAAGGGCATGTGTGTGACTTTAATAAGTTGATTAAATCTCTTATTATTTCCAGTGGCTGCTTCACTTAGAATATTTGCAGCTACACCAGAAAATGCAACGCCATGCCCAGAATAGCCTTGTACGTAAATTGCCGTGTCTGAAACTCTGCCAAAATCAGGTAATCTATTGACAGTAATACCTATTCTTCCTGACCATGCTTGCGTAATTTTTTTGTGCATGAGATTAGGAAACACAGCCTTCATGCGTTTTTTTAGGTCTGCCTCAACATCGAGAGGGTCTGTATTAAGGTAACTTGCACGACCACCAAAAATAAGCCTATTTTGCTTGTCGATTCGAAAATAATTTAAAGCAGTATTTCCATCAGCAATAGCTACTTTAGATGGAATTGTATCTTCTATTTCCGAGATGCTTAGTGGTTCAGTTGCCATAACAGAAGACGTTACAGGGGCAATACGTCCACGGAGCTTTTTTGGTGAAACAGAGCCCAGATAAACATTACCGCATATGATAAGCTGTTCTGCTGAAATAATAAGACCTTTTTCTGTGATTAATTTGTTTGTGTTTTTGGTTGTATGGATAGAGGATATAGGGCTATTAGTGTAAATTTGAGCACCTCCTTTTGTGGCGGCTTTTGCAAGGCCAATGAGATATTTTAACGGATGTAAATGTCCGCTACCACTGTCATATAGCCCCCCAATATAAGCATCAGAACATATATACTTAAACAAAGAGGACTTATCGGGGAGATTGGTCAGCTTAGAGTACCCTCTCCGCTCAAAACTCCTCTTGTAGTTATCCAACTCGCGCATATGTCCTTTATGTATCGCTGTGTGCACATATCCCCATTGAACATCGCAATCTATATTATATTTCTCAATTCTATCTTTAATAAGTGCAGGGCCTTCAATGCCAGTAAGCCACATATCTTGCTGAAATTCAGGGTCAATATATTTTGAAAGCTTCTCAAAACTCGCAGACCATCCCTGACAAATCTGGCCTCCGTTTCGCCCCGAACCGCCATCACCAATATTGCCAGCTTCAAATAAGCATACATTTAAGCCCTTCTCGCTAAGTGATAGGGCGGTTGAAATTCCAGTCAGGCCGCCACCAATAACAGCAATATCGCATGTGATATCTTTGTTTATCGAGCCAAGAAAATCGGGAGGTGTGATATCGAGTTGATAAATTGATTTTGAAATATGACTAATTGACATTAAGGTGTATCGTTTAGTGTTTAAGGTTACAATTTTTTTAAAAGCAATACACTAGACAGTGTATACGTATTTATAAGATAAATAGAGCAATTATAAAATTTATTCTATCAAAGGCAGATAAAATTTTTAAAATGGCTGAATAATATAAACCTCGGAAAAGGACGGTGTCTCTTGCAAAATCTAATGGATCTTCAGCGCTTTGAAGAGCAACATCATCTACCCCCATTTTCTGATTTTAAATCTCTAAAAAAAGAAGGCACGCGCATTATCACTCACGCACAGGGTCATATGATTTATGATGGTGATGGCCATGCGATTTTAGATGCAATGGCAGGTTTATGGTGTGTTAATGTCGGATATGGCAGAGATGAGCTGGTAAATGCTGCCACTGAACAAATGCGTAAACTACCCTATTATAATAGCTTTTTTAAGACTAGTAACGAACCTGTGGCGAAGCTTTCGGCTAAACTAGCCTCTATCGCGCCAGAACATTTAAACCATGTAATCTACGCTAATTCAGGGTCTGAGGCGAATGATACAATCATTCGATTAGTGCGACATTACTGGGCTTTAAAAGGACATTCTGAAAAGCGTGTAATTATCGGTCGTGAATACGGGTATCATGGGTCTACAATAATGGCAGCTAGTATGGGCGGAATGAAAGCCATGCATGAGCAATCGGCTAGTGAAGCAGATTTCGAGCATATAAGGCCACCCTATGGATTTTTATATCAGGGAAATCAAACAGATTCCCAATTCGCAGAAAGTTCCGCTAAATTATTAAAAGAAAAAATTCTAGTAGTTGGCGCTGATAAAGTCGCGGCCTTTATCGCAGAACCTGTGCAGGGAGCTGGCGGCGTTATTATCCCGCCAAATGGTTATTTCGAGCATATTCAAAAGATTTGCAATGAATTTGGGATATTATTCATTGCAGATGAAGTAATAACTGGATTTGGTAGAACTGGAAATTGGTTTGCTAGCCAAACAATGGATTTAAAGCCTG
>MDTB01096174.1_pt1 | contig 27523 bp, 25 predicted proteins | sample 811161 | NCBI WGS metagenome assembly MDTB01 (sample SAMN05326650, study PRJNA326480) | marine metagenome | isolation source: seawater | place: Mediterranean Sea | collected 2009 | reverse complement strand
TAGACAAAAAATTTATTTATGTATTAATAGTTTTGCAAAGTAAAAAATTTTTTAGTCCTATGAGTGCTGGAAAAATAAATGATTATACATATGTCGATACACTTGAAAAGTTAAATTATCCTACTTCAAAAATACAAAAAAGAAACCTTACTGGTGGTTTTAATGGATTTGACTGGAATGATAAAAAAAGTAGATTTATTGCGAAAATGTGGAGAGATTTATCAAATCAAGAAGAACTAATACTTCCAAAAAAAAGCACAAAAGACAATCATCGATGGGATCAATCACTACTTACAGTTTTAATTTATAAATATAATTATTTTGGTTATATTCCTAAAATAAAAAAAATTTTTGGAATCAAAGTTAACCAAAATCCGAATCAAAATTATTTTTTATTTAGAAAAGAAAACGATGATTTTCAAGATAATTTATACTATCAGTGGTTCAAGAACTATAAAAATAAATCAACAAAAACAATTCGCTACTCAAAATTGATTTGGTTACTTGATATAAGTATGTTGACAAAAATTCCAAAAAAATATTTAACTCAAAAGATTGTTGTTTGTAATATTTATAAAAACCAACAATTTGTAGATAACAAATATGTTGATACTTATTTTAATTTTTCAGACACTAAATTAGATACAAACAAACAAGTGATAAATGTCAGAATCGACTTTGACACAAGTAGTTATTTAAAACTACTTGAAGATATTTTGGAGGGTTAAATATAGCTTCTTCCATTACCGTGATCGCCATCATAGTAAAATAAAGGCTTATCAATATAAATTAAATTTGTTAACCTTAACAATCCTAACCAACAATCCCAATCTTCATTTGGGCCTACTATGTTTCTATATCCGCTAACAGGAATACCTCTAAAACCTCCTAATTTATCCATTAAATTTTTTTCAACAATTACACTTGAAAGCACTATACAATTATGAATTTTTATAAATTCATAGTCCCATGTCTCTGGAAAATTATTTTTGAATAAATTTGTACCCTTGTACTTTTTTTTAATTTTTTTATAAAACTTTTCACTGTTATATAATTCATAATCCAGAGTGGAGTTGTAAGCTCCATTTCCAAAATAGCCTTCGGTTGCTGAAAATGGTATATCTTTTTCTAGCATTTTGTTTATTTGTATACTTAATTTATCTTCCATCCAAAAATCATCATCATCTAAGAATGCAATATAATGACCGTTCGCAACATTAATTCCATAGTTTCTTATAGAACCTGGACCAAATCCATTTTTTTTTGTTTGATTTTCTATTAAATCAATTTTTGTAACATTTTTTGGAAATGCAATTTCATAATATCTTTGATCAGTAGAACCATCATTTACTATGATTATCTCAAAGTTATCGTATGTTTGATTTAATACACTGTCTATGGCATTCAACAAACTATCAAACCTATTAAAAGATGGAATAACAACGCTTACCAATTTTTTATTCATTATTTAATTTTATCCATGTTTTGTTAGGGTTAATATTCTTATTTTCATTTTTGAACCAGGGTTCTGGAATAATAATCAGTGAGTCCGATTCCTCATTAATAATGGCAGGAATTAATGAATAGGTACTATTTGATATGATAAAGTGTTTATAAGAAAACATCCTAGAGAAGTCTTTAATTGTACTTTCAACTGAATTATCTGAACAAACAACATCTTTTGCATTATTAAATAGTTTTTGTTTCTTTACCCATTCAATATCATCCGTAAATACATCAAATTGAAAATTCATTATGTTCTTATTTGCAATATTTATTGCATTTTTATAATAATCAATACTTAATTCTTCTTTCATCTCTAAATAATCTTTTCTTCTAACATGCACCATTACATTATTCGTACTTTTTTGTTTATTTAAAGCATTAAATATCAACTTATCATTTGATAAACTTTGTGTCAAAAATGAGATATTTTCTTTAATTAGATCTACATCTTGCCAATAACCTACAAATAAATTATGTTTACCAATCAAATCATCTTGAAAATTTCTATCATTGAATTTTTTCAATGGAAAGAATTTATAATTTTTGAAACTATTTTTTCTAATTTTTGAAAATATTTTATACTTTAACATTTCATTCATTGTTTGTTCAAATCCAAAGTAACTTAATGGAAATATAAGCTCCCTTTTTTGTATCACATCATCGCTTGGATAGGAGTAGTTGGAAATATCTATTTTTATGTTGTGACCTTCATTCTTTAATCTATTTGCAAAACTTAATTGAAATATTTGATTTCCTAAACCACCCATTAAGTACACAATTGAATTTCGTTTAACCATAAGCATATTTACTCTCAATTGTTTTGATAATGTAGTCTGTTAAAAAATCAAAATTAAAATATTTGTTATTGCAAAATTTTCCATATTCAATCATTTCTTGGTATTGTTCTGAATCTAAAATATTTTCTAATTTTGACTGAAGATTATTTTCTTTTGTAGGGTCATAAAAAACACATAGTTTTTTCCAGTCGATAATTTCTTTGAAAGGTAAGTAATATTCACTTTCTGTTGATATGTATACAGGGACTATATTGAAGTCAAAGGATTCATAAAGCCTGTATGATGTGACACCATAACCTCTTGGACATAAAGAAAAATATGAATCATTCATTAAATCAATAAATTTTTCTTTTTTGTCATCTTTAATTTCAGGTTCATCAAAAAGTTCATAATAAAATTTATTATTGTTTTGTATTTGATTATTTATTAATTTTCTGTATTCATGAGTGTTTCGACCAATGAATGAACCTAAATATCTCTTTTCTATAATTTTACGATGATCATTGTTGTGTTTCTGAGTAATTAATGGAAGTTCTATAAGCTTTGTTTTCTCATTTTGAAATTCTTTTTTTAATCCGGAGGCGGCAAAGTAAGTTATATTTTTTGTTTCGATAAGATTGCCATCAGCATATTGGATGATTGTGAAGAATTTTTTATTATTTTTTTCTATTTTTTTCTGATAAAAATTATTTAATTCTTCAAGATTTTTTCCATATTTGTTTTTAATAAAATAGTTAGTCCATTGAATCGGAAGAAAAGTAAGATTTGTATTGATTTTTCTTTTTCTTTTAAGAATTTTTTTTGTTAATTCCCCTTCTAAATTTAACCCAGTATTGTGGGGTGGATAAGCAACTTTTTTAAATATTCTTAAGTTTTTTGGTACTTTTAAAATTTTCACTTATTTGAATAATATATCAAAGTAGTTGATAAAGTTAACATTTAATTGGTTATTATATGTTGATGAATGATTTTTGGGAAAATCAACTTGAATCAGGATATTACGATAAGATTCTTACAAAAGGAAAACAAAAAAATTCTGGAATACAGTCAAACTGGCATAATCTAACTTTTCAAAAAATTTCAGCTTATTTAAAAAAAGAGGATGTTCATATAGATTATGCGTGTGGACCTGGCTCATTTATTGGCTTATATTCAATTTCTAAATCTATTGGATTAGATATTTCGATGAAACAAATAAATTATGCAAAAAAAGTCTATGGTGAAAAAGCAGATTTTTTTCATGTTGATACATTTGATTACGAAAAATTTGAAAAAAAAGTTGATTTAATTACAGTAATTGGATTATTAGAATTTATGAACGAACAAGATTCAGTCAAATTAATAAATAAACTTAAGTTACTTTTGAAGCCAAACGGAAAGATGATTTTGACAACACCTAATTATGGTGGTTTTATGAATATTTTAGAAAAATTAGTTAACCTATTTGGTAATGTAAATTATGCAAATCAACACATAAATAGATTAAGTAAATCAAAAGCTAAAAATTTAATAAATATGTCTAAATTTATGAATTTTTCAGTTTATAAAATTATTAATATTGGGATTGGTTTTTCAATAATAAGTCATCAAATCGGAACTTTTTTTGAGAAACTAATAGAAAAACTTTTCAATAATTTTTTTGGATTTATCCTATTAATTGAGTTAAACAATGATCAATGAGAATATAAGTTTAAGTATTATATTTCCGACTTTAAACGAAGGTGATAATTTAAAGTATCTTATACCCGAATTTGCAAATTTGTTGGAGGGAATCAATTTTGAAAATTATGAATTAATAATCATTGATGATGGGTCAACTGATAATACGAAAGAGGTTGTAGATGAATTACAAAAAAAAGAAAAAAAATTAATTTTTATAAATCGAGATTCTAAACCGTCGCTTCCATTATCAATCTGGGAAGGAATCGAAAAATCAAAATCAGAATATGTAATGTGGCTAGATGCTGACGGTTCAATGAGTGCAGAAGATTCTTTAGGTTTGATTAAACAACAAATCAAAAATTTAGACTCAGTTATCATCGGATCAAGATTTGTAAAAGGAGGAGCTTATAAAGGGACACTTTTAAATGAAAAAAACAAATTATTCAACACTTTAAGAAATTTAAATAATTCCGAGGACTCATTCTTAGCTATGTACCTTTCATTACTTTTTAATAAGGCTTTGTCAACACTCTCAAAAAATACCGTTAAAGATATGACAAGTGGATTTATAATTGGAAAAAAAGAATATTTTGCATACGAATCCTTCCAAAATGCATTCTACGGTGATTATTTTGTTTATTTAGTTAATGATTTAATTAATAAAGACATTGAAATAGTTGAGATAGGATATGAATGTGGTTTAAGAAAATATGGTGTTTCAAAAACTGGAAGCTCTTTATTTCAGCTTATCAAACTTGCAAGACCTTATTTAAAAGCGGCATTACAATCTAAGTGAGGTAGATTTGAAAATTTTCGATAAAGAAGGAAGCCTTCTTTCAATTGTTATAAAAAAATCAGAAATAGAAAAAGGAAGAAATTTTTATACTGATAATCATGAAGAAGTACAGCTTGCCGCTTTTGATTTTAAAGAAGAAACTATCATTGAAAACCACATACATAACAAGCAGAAAAGAGAAATATTTACAACTTCTGAAACATTAATTGTTTTAGAGGGAAGTATGAGTGTAAGTATATATGATGATAACCTTAATTTTGTTAATAAGATTGATCTTAATGTTGGAGATACGATTTCCTTAATTAGAGGCGGTCATGGTATACATATTGAAAAATCCTGTAAGTTTATTGAAACCAAACAGGGACCTTACAATCCCGAAACTGATAAAAAAAGATTTTAATGTTAAGAGTTTTTGAGCCAAAACTAAATTTTAGAGATTATATTTCTGTTCTAAGAACTCTATATCAAAATAACATCTCAGGCACTAGCCCGGTAGTTGGAAAGTTTGAAAAATATTTAGCCCAAACTTTTGAAATGAAAGAGGCTGTATCCCTATCAAACGGAAGTGTTGCATTAGAAATGGCCTTTAGATCCCTAGATCTAGAAGAAGGAGATGAAGTAATACTTCCCTCTTTTACAATAATTTCCTGTCTTTCAGCAATTATACGAGCTGGCGCAACCCCAATTTTTTGTGATGTAGATGAAATATCCTGGAATATGACTTTAGAAAATGTAGCTAATAAGTACTCCAAAAATACAAAAGCAATATTAATGGTCCATACTTATGGGTTAGCTGCAGAAGCTGAAAAAATAAGAAATTTTTGTGATTCAAATAATTTAATTTTAATTGAGGATACAGCTGAGGCCCACGGACAAGTTGTAAGTGGGCAAAAATGTGGATCATTTGGAGACATATCTACTTTAAGTTTTTATGCAAATAAGCATATTACTACTGGGGAGGGAGGAGCAGTATTATCAAACAATAAAGAATACATTGGCAGGTTAAGACAACTTATAAATTTAGATTTTAGGAGTGAGGAAAGATTTAAACATCAAAATTTTTATTGGAATCAAAGATTGGGTGGACTTCAAGCAGCTTTGGGAATATCTCAAATAGAAGGTCTTTCCAAAGTCATTAATCAGAAAATTATACAAGCTAAGATTTATAACAATATTTTTAAAGAGCACGGTGAAAAAGTAATATTTCATCCTGAAGAACATAAAGGTATTAAGAATCATTATTGGGTATATGGAATATTGTTGAAAAAAGATAATATTCGAGATCAATTAATGAAAAATTTATTTGATATTGGAATAGAGACCAGGCCTTTTTTTTGGCCATTACATAAACAAGATGCTTTTTTGAATTTAAATCCTCAATATTCAGACAAGTTACCTATCGCAGAAAATCTTGGAAAGAATGGACTTTATATTCCGATTGGAAACCATATTCAAAAAAAAGATCAGGTATTTATTGCAAGCAAATTGATCGAATTTATTTCATAATTTTAAAATGTTGTTAGATAACATTAAAAATAAATTAAAAATTTTAATAAGAAATTTTAGGAATCATAAAAATCTATTTATGAAGGGAGAAATACCAAGGACAAATATTTTAAAAAATAAAAATATAATAAAAGCCAAACAATATCCAAAAATTAAAAATACAAACAAAAATTTTGTTATTAGTTCCAATAATCAAAAGGTTTTGAATTCTAGATTCGATGAATTCGGTAAAATGTTTTCAAAATTTGAACAGACTAATATATTTTACTTTTCTCATGAAGAAAGAGACAGTTATATGAAATCATTTTGGGGAAATAGTGAAATATTTAACATATATCTAAATTCAACTTTTCAACAATCAAAAGCAGATATATTTAGATATTGTTTCCTGTTTGATAATGGTGGATTTTGGTTAGATTTTAAATCTACAATTAAAGTAAATCCAAGTAACTTATTAGATGATCAGCACAAGATTGTTTTACTAAGCAGTACAAGAATAATTGAGGAAAATAAATTTACAGACCTAGATCCTAAAATTAAAAATTTACTGAAAAGTAGGTATCTTACAAATTGGTTCATAGGATCAGAAAAAGGAAATAAATTTATTGAATTAATCATAGAAAACATATGCAAAAATAAAGAAAAGTATGAAAATATAGTTTTTAAAGACCCTAAAAATGCAATATTAGAATTTACTGGACCCATAAATGTAACTAACTCATTAATTCAATATTTAAATCTCGACATAGATAATTTCAACCATATTAATTTAATAGATGAGAATGAAAAAAATTTAGTTTACACCACTGAATATTCAAGAAACTTCAGTATTTTCGATAATTTAACAAAAACTCATTACAGTTCTTTAAAAGATAAAATAATACTTTTTTAATTTTTTTTGGCTAAAAGTAAATAATTTCCATTTGCTGTATTGGGTATTTCTTCTTTTATGAAAGAATTCTTTATTTTTTGTACTAATGTTTCTTGATTCAAAAATTTAAGTTTCTTATATTTTTTATCCTTTTCGAATGAATCAGAATTTATAATCATAAAACAATTATCAGACTTATTAATTATATTATTGATAGCTTTAATTTGTAGATATGAATTAAGTTCGCTAAACGCATAATTAGATATTATTAAGTCATACCCAGTATCTTCAAATTCATCTTCAAGTGTTTTTAAGTCATATGAAAATTTAACTTTTGATTTTTTTAAAAAAATATCAATCAGAGAATTTACTTCGGGCAAATCTATATATGTGTATTTTTTTATAGTAAAAAACTCTTCAAGTATTATCGACTGCCCCCCATATCCAGGACCTATCTCAACAATGTTATTTATATCTTTATCACCAAATTCGTTTATTAATTGCAGAGCAACATTCAAATACCTTAAAGAGCTGGTAGATATAGGTTTTTGATCACCCAAAAGATTAATTAATTCAGGATTACCTACATGTGATAACTTATCGCATATATTAAATATTTCAGCATTTGTTAAATCTGAAATTGTTTTTATATTTTCTAAATATTTTAATGCTAAATTTTTATCAACATGTTCTAAAATGTTTTTATAATCTTTTAGATTCCTAAAATTGTTAAAAATTTTATCGTTACTCGCAGCTTTTTTACATAGATCTAAATAATTTTCATCCAAAAATGCTACAGATTTTATATTATTAAAAAACAAAATTATTACTTCTCACCTGTTATATTTTAAATTGAATTTAAAAATAATCTATGAAGTCAATTAAACCCATAAAATTTGTAACTTTAACAAATAAAGGATATTTAGAATATACTCATAATCTAGTTAACTCAATAATCGAAAATAGAATTAAATTAGAACTTGATATTTTCACATTAGATAACGAGTCTCAAAGCTACTTTAATAATATGAATTTAGAATCTACACGTATTGATAATTCAGACATTAATTTTGAATTTAAGGATTTTCAACTCCAGAATTCAGATAACTTTTACAAAATTGTCTATTTTAAATTCTATTGCATTAATAGATTATTAAGTGAGAATAATCCGGTAATGTTTATTGATGGAGATATCGTAATAAAGAAAAACTTTATAAATAAAATTTATAATTTAACCAGAGACTTTGACTTAGTTGCACAAAGCAACAAAAGTCCACACGACAATAATGATGATGAAATTAATTCAGGATTTATGTTGTTTAAGCCGGGAAAAACAATTAATAAGTTAATAAATCCAGATAGATTTTCTTTAAAAAAATTCTCTAAATATAAATTTCATGATCAAACATATATAAATAATATAAAAAGGAAATTTAACTACAAATTATTAGATTTGAATTTATTTCCAAATGGTGCGCACTATAAAAAATATAAATATGAATTAGATCCATATATGATTCACTACAATTATTTAATCGGTCATGAGAAAAAAAATCAAATGATAAAGGATGATAATTGGTACTTGTAAGGTCAATTATTTATTTCTATCCAATAATTAAACTTACAAAATTTAGATAAGGATTGGTTGCCTTTAATTTTACGGTAAATATCATTTAATTGATCCTTACTAATGTCTTCAAGATTATCCCAAGAATCTAACAATAAAAGAGGTATACCAATTTTTTGAAAATTATAAGAAAAATTATTTTTTAATAAAATCGGGACCGTGTCAAAAATTAAGCTTTCCCAAACTCTATGAGTATCAAGCCCTTGACCACTAGGGCATAAGGCAAATTTATTTCTTGAAAGGGTTTTTAAATATTCATTTAAATTACTTTTCTCTAATACTTCAATAGAATCTAGATTTTTTGAAATCTCTAAAAGCTTGGATCTTTCATTTTTATTAGTTTCAATATTAAACCCAGAAAAAATAGTGTCATTTTTTTCAATGTTTTTGTTATTTTTAAAATTCTTAATTAATCCAGAGCGTAGATACCTAAAGTTTTCAATCCCGATAGGTATTGGTTTAATTTTTTCATTACTGACAAAGTTTAGGTTTTGAGCATACCACCTAATTATATTTTCACCTATATCTGGTAAATTATCTTTGTTTATTTCTAAATCAGAGTTATGGGTAATGAGAAAATATTTATTTTTGATATTGTGCTCAACTTCTTCAAAAAATTCTTGAATAAAATCAGTTTTTAAAAAAATAATTTCATTTTCTTTCACATCTTTTGGATCAAACTTAGTTGTTTCATCATAGATATATTTTGCAAAATTTCTTAATGTATCACCACTTAGATATGGGTAAGATGAAAACCTTAAAAAACTATTGTTTTTGTTTAAAGAGTAGTTTGTTAATTTGCGGTAAATCAATTTTTTCATTTTTTAAAATCTATTTTTTTGTTATTGTTGCTTCTTTGTTCTTATCATACCAATACGAATAAACTCTTTTATCTAACGGTTCGAATTGATTTTTCTCAAAGATAAAATAGAGATTCATAATTCCTTGCTCATTATTTTTTGAAACAGGGTATTTCTCTACCAAGTAAATTAAATCTTGAAATGTATTTTTTTCAATAATGGTTGTATCGTAAAGCAAAATTCCAGTTTGAAAATATTTTCTTAAAGATAGGTCATAATTTTGACTTAACTCATTCAATAGTACTTTGTCAGTTGTAAATTGAGATTCAAGACTCCAATCAAGATCAGGATAAGCATCATAAGGAGCAATTAACTTGTTTTCTAATCGAAGATCAAAAAGATTTTTTATATCGCTTCTAATTGTCATGTTTATATCAATGTATAAATTAAAGTCCCATTTCTTAAATACTTCATTGAATAAATTAAATTTTTGCCATTGAAATCTTTTTGTAGAATTTCTTCCGTTTGGAATATTATTTAATTTTTTAACTGTTTCATTTGAATATTTTATTTTTTTAAATTTAAATACATTTAAATTTTTGTAATCTTTTTTTTTGAAAAATGTGAAATTTATTCCATTATCTGTAATTAAATTTATATCTCCATCAAACTTTCCAATTTCGCGTAACTGAGTATAAAATGCTGGAAAATATTTTATATAATTTCTGTTTGCCAGAACTGTAACACAATTATTTTGTTTATCCATTAATAATTTCTTAAATTTAATCTCAACTTACGCTTTAAATAATGTTTAGTTTTCTGTTTAATATTTACATCATTTTTCCAAAATTCACCAACAGAATATAATTTCAAAGATTTTTTATCAGCATCGTTCTTTGGTAATTTTTCAATTATATTTCTAATTCGCTTAAATAAATTAAATTCGTTTAGTATAATATTTTTACTTTCAATCAAGCTTTCAAAGTTTTCTTCATATGTGTTATTCAATATACTTTCTTCAATTAACTCTATAGTCTTTGGTAAATCAAAAATATCTATCCTTGATAGAGAATTTTCTGGGAAATAATTATATATGTTTGGAGCTCCAAAATAAAAAGGATAAGAAAGTCCTAAGAATGAATCATAAAGTTTTTCAGATATTAAATTGTTTCTAGATTCATTTTCAAGAACAACATGATATTTATACTGACTTATACCTTCCCATTTATGGTCTAACAAATTGTCCTTGTGTCCATACCAATCTAGATCGTCATTGAAGTGTTCTTTTAATTTTTCTACAAACTTTAATCTAATTGAATGGTCATCTGTAATTTTTTTTGTAGAACAAAAAATACTTAATTTTTTTGATTTTTCAAGATATTTTAATGATTGAAAAAATTTATAATCTCTCCCACTGTTTGAGTTTAATGAAGATTTTTGTGAAGAATTTATTAGCCAAGGCTGAAATGGGGGAACGTATTCATAATTTTTGGAAAAATTATCATAGCATCCTAATTTATAAGAAAATTGATTTAAGTAATTTTCCATGTATTTTGTAAAAAAATAATCTTTAGGATATGAAGTTTCGTAGTTTAGATATACTACATTTCTTGGATCTACTCTTGTCTCTTCATAATTATAATTTAAATTTTCTAACACAAACCAATAATCAACCTCTTCAGTATCTTCATTAATGTAAAATTTACAATCTTTATAAATATTTTCATCATTGTCAACAAAGTCTTTAATATTTAACCTTTTTTCTTGATTTGGAATTGAGACTTTTACTTTGTACATTACATTAATGATTTTATGGTTTCTTAGAAAATAAATACAAAAATAAGTTTTTAAAGTCCAACATAATACTTCTTAATATAAATAGTAATTTTTTTTGTAAATTCAACATTTTATATTCAATATGTTCTGTTGGTGAGTTTATGATCCATGAGGTATATATCCCTGATCTAAAGTTTGAGTTAAAGTCTATATGTTCACACTTTTCAAATTTTTGATCTGAATTATATTTAAATAAACCTAGTTGGCCTTTTTTTATCCAGTACACACCTATACCACCAAAAGCACTTTCAACTTTGATAATGTCCTCACCTTTAATTATTTTTATTTGTTTACGATATATGAAATAATATTTCAAAAAAAACTTACCAATAGGTATATATTTACTTAATTTTTCATAATTTTTCCAAGCGTCATTTAAGTTCCAACCAGCTTTTCTCAGAGCATGAATATCGTAATAATAAGGAGAACAATTAGGAAATATTGCGTCAATTTCTTTATTATTGATAACAAAATCAATCACATTATGGAATTCCTCAACAGTTTGCCCACTAAAAAGATCTATATCAAAATCAGCTGGAATATATAAAATATCAGAGTCTTCACTACTGATATCTATTATTTTTTCAAACATAAAATTTCTACAATAAGTAATGCGTTCGATTCGATTAAATATTTTATCCTCAAGGCCATTTTGTGAGAATATTTGAATTAAGTTGTTGTTTGAATATTCATTTAGTATTTTTTTCGTATCATCTATCGAGTCATTTTCCAATATTAATAATTTAATTTGATGCTTGCTCCTGTATGTCTTGTTGTAATCAATAATGAAGTCAATATTTTGCTTTAAAGTATCCTGGCAATTTTTGACAAGAGCGGCAATATATATAAACATATCCAAAAACTAATTATAAATACAATTTATTGATCTTGTAATATACTTAAAAACTATGAACATACTTAATTATTTGAGTATTTATTTTAAGTATTTTGCTCTACTTGTATTTCTATATTTTTTTGGTAGAGCATTTTTTGTAATACTTTATAAATTTTTTAATCAAAAGGTTTTATTGTCCAAAAGCTTTTTTGAAACAAAAATAAATATTTTTTATCCAATATTTGGAATATTTTTTCTAGGAAATGTATTAAATATAATAAATTTCTTCTTACCTCTCAAAAGCAATTTAAGTTTTTTTGTCATTGTTTTAGTTTTGTTTACGAATCTTTTTAAACGGGAAAAAATTAATTTTAGTATTTCACACCTTTTTTTATATTTATTAGTACCTTTTATTCTTATTTTCTCATTTTTTGATATCAATTTTCATTATGATGCTGGATACTATCATTTAGGACATCAGATATGGCTAAGAGAGTCAAACATAATATTTGGCTTTGTAAATATATTTTGGCCATACGGAATTAGTTCTATATACGAATATGTAGGATCTTTTTTGCTTCTCGATAGCTCTTTCGAGTCTCTACACTCACTTAACCTAATATTTATAAGTACTTTGTACTACTTTATGGGAGAAGAATTATTTTTAAAAAAACAATCAGTTTATTTTTATCCATCACTTTATATAATTATTTTTGCACTTTTAGATAATTTTGGTTTTAGTGGTGGCAGAAATGGTTTTCTTTACATCGAAGGAATAACTGCATTCGATACACCTGTAAGTGTTCTATTTTTATTTTTCTGTATGTTTATGTTCGTAAGATTAAGAGATAAAAAGTTTGTAGTTTTCGAGTTAATTACTGCGACCTCACTTATTATTTTTCTAGTTCAAATGAAACTTAGTTCAGTCATTGCTGCATTTTTATATTTAACATACTTATTTCTATTTTTAAAAAATTCAAATATTTCATTTAAAAAAGTTTTAGTATATTTAATTCCAAATATAATTATATATTTTTTTTGGTTGGCAAAAAATATTATTACAACTGGGTGTTTAATATTTCCGTTATCAATATCATGTTTTTCAAATTTTTCATGGTATGTTCCTGGATCTACGAGCAAATATGAGAATATTACTACTGAATTTAGTGGTTCTTATAATCTATCTGAGAACATATTTGTATGGGGAGAAGAGTTTTATTCAATTGAGATAAACAGAGTGGTTATGCTTAATTTTTTAACCTCTTTCTTTATCGTATTTGTAATCTCAAAATTATTTTTTACAAGCAAGAAATCAAAACTAAAAGTTATTAATATTTTTATTGTCTTAAATATCATCTATCTGATATTTTTTGGCCCAATACCAAGATATGCAATTGGATTTTTAATGTTCTGCATATCATTAATAGGATTTTCAACAAAACAAAGCAAAATAAAAATTCATAAATTTATATATCTTTCTTTATTCATTAGTTCTTTAATATTAATTCCAAGAGTTAATTCTTATTTAACATTTTTAAATAGTTCATACAATTTATCAATTCCTTCTCCAACATTAATTAGTGTTAACGAGCTCTGGACATCTCCTGTACCTGGAGAAGATCAGTGTTGGTTTAATCAGTTCTGTTCAGCTGAAAGAGAAGGAAACATAGTTCTCAAAAATGGTTATTTTCTAACGGCACTTCGAGAAAAATAATTTTCTTATTTTTTAGAAATTTAATCTTTATATTATTAAATATATGAGTTTTATTCAAAAAGGGATAGATAATCTCCAATCGATTTATACAGTTTCTAAAGATATAAAGACTAAAAAAAAGAAACAAAAAATTTTAATCTCAGTTATTTTAAAAAACGTAATTGCTTTGATTGAGATATTGATATTTGCATGTCTTGCATATCTAATAACAAATGAAATTTCAAATGAAAAAATCACTAATTATATTGATTTGAATATTTTTTCTAACTTTTTACCTATTTTAATTATTATCCGAATTGGAATAAATTATATTGAACATATTAACGCAGAAAATCTTTCTATAGCTACAAAAGAAAGTTTAATTAAATCAGTTACTAGAAAATTTTATGAAAAGACAAATTTATCTTTTTCTTATGTCAATTATAAAAAATTAGAAGCTGGACAAATATCTTCAATTTATAAAATTTTTATATCATTAATTGGTACGTCTCTTCAATTATTAATATTTCTAGCTACATTGTTGTATCTAGATTCAGACGTTTTTATTGTTCTTTCTCTATTCTTTATAATTTTATTTTTTCCTATCAAGAAACTGTTAGGAGTATTTAAAAAAGTTGCTCATGATTTTACTTTGTACAGTGTTGATATTGATAGAACACTTGAAAGAGTTATCTCAAATTATTATTTAATAAAAATTTTAAAAAAAGAGGACCAAGAAGTTAAAAGATTTGATGAGACATATGATAAATCTATATCTCTAACTAAAAAAGCAGCCAAGTTAGTTTTTTTAAGATACCATTTGTTTAACAGCTTAATTACATTATTAATTTCTATTTTTCTTGTTCAAACATTACTAAATATTAACTTAACACTAGAGATTCTTTTTTTATTACTGAGAGGCGTTCAATATCTTGGTGAAATTTCAAGGAAATATTCTGACTTGCTTGAACAAAGTCATTACATAGATAAATACATAAAAGATATGCAAAACGTATCTCACTTAAAAACAGGCAATGTTGTTCACAACGATAATATGAATGAAAATATTGCAATTTCAGGTGAAAACGTTAATTTTAGTTATGAGAATTCTGAATTATCAATATTTGAAAACCTAAATTTTGAAATTAAAAAGAATACACACAATCTTATTTTGGGCCCCAATGGTTCAGGTAAGAGTACACTAATAGGATTAATAGCAGGAATATTTGTCCCAAATGAGGGCCAAATTATTGTTAACTCAGAAAAATTTAGTTATGTGGGTCCCGTTCCATTAATTTTTAATGACACATTAATTTCAAATCTAAATTATGGGCTTGAAAACGAAAATATTGAAATATCTGTTTTAGAGAAGTATCTAGAAAACTTAAATGTTTTTGAAGAAGCTTCAAAAAATAAACTTAATGAAATTGTAAGTCCAACGTCTTTATCCTCAGGTCAAATGCAAAAAATTTCATTCATAAGAGCTTTTCTAAGGAGGCCAAAAATTCTTTTCTTAGACGAAGCAGTTTCAAATATAGATAAAAGTAGTCTTGGAAATATTTTGCAAGAAATAGAAAATTTCGAAGGAACAGTCGTTAACATAACTCATAATCCAGAAAAGTTCCATATGGCCGACAACAGTTTCGAAATTATTGATAAAAAGCTAGTTAAGTTCTAAATTTATTTTTAAACAGTATAAAAAATTCTATCAAAATTGGGAATAAAAGGAATAAAATACTCAAATAAGGTGGCTCTTTTTTTCTAGTAAATTGATCTGAGAGACTCCATCCTTCCTCCACAAACTTTTGACAATCAAGAATATTGTCAATTTTTACTTCATTTAAATTCTTATACATTGTAAAAGAATTGAATGCATCAAGCTCAATATTTATGATCTGGCCGTTTATTATTTCAGTTTTTTTGTAATTCATAAAAATATCGTCACATATGTTTAATTGTTTTGTACACTTCTTGTTGTTCAAGCCAAATAAGTCTGCATTTAAATCACATGTAAATAAAGCACTATTTTGTTCGGACATTCTATTTTTAAATTGTAAGTCTATAGATTTTGGAAATCCAAATATATATATGTTTGAAATAATAAACAAAGCGATAATCGGATACTTTAACCTGTTAAATCTAATTAATAAAGAAATAAAGGAAAAAGAAAAGCTTATTACAAGAAAAAAAGCATAGTAGTAATTTTTCATCATATCGCCTGTTTGAGAGTTAAACAGGACAAAATTACTTATTAAATACATAGTGACTATTCCTATTAATGGACTTAGGTAATATCTTTTGAATTTTCTATTTTTAAATGATAAAAAGAATGCATAGAAAAAATATAAAAGCGTCAAAAAAACTCCCGTAAAAATTCGATAATTGTTCGAATTAAATAATTCGTTTTTTGAGAATAAACTTTCATCATTATTCCAATACAAATGAAAATAATCGTCAAATGTTTCCAGCAAAACAATTCCGATCATTGAATCAGAGTGATAATTTTTTATAGGATTAAAAACTAAATCTGAAATATTGATGTTATATAAAAAATTACTTTTAGGCTTGGATTCGTATAAGTCAGAATATTGCCTTTCACTTTCATAAAAAGCTAAACCATTTATATCATAATTTTCAAATGATAAAATTAGAAATAAAATTGTAACCATTAAAAATGAAATAATCGTTATATTTTTGTGCTTGGTAATAAATATTTTAAAATATGATATTGCTATAAACCCGCAAATCATTATGGCAGGTGTAAATTTTGTACTTAATATTAGGGAAAAAAAGCACCAAAAATAAAATACATTTGTGTAGCTTCTGTTTTTTAGAAAATTTTCAATATAATATAAGCAATAAACAAAAAGACTCAATATTAAAATTTCTGGTTTAAAAATAATTCTTAGAGCTAATAGTGGTGGAAAAAAATTTAATACTATTAGTAATGTGTATATATTGTTCTCGGATATTTTATAAAACTTTAACAATTTATAAAGACCTAAAATAAAAAAGATATATATAACAAAGTTACCAAGCTGAACTCTGTAGCTTAAATACTCCTCGATATTTCTGATACTTAAATTATTTGAATTAACATCGATGGAAAGTGATATAAGATAAAAATATAAGTTTCCCTGTTCAAGATTCGTTACAATATTTGATCCTAAGTAATAATCTATATAGTTTTTATATTTTGCAAAGTCTGGACTTTGTGTTGAATTATAAAATAAATTGGTAACTGTAAAAGATAAGTAAGTTATAAAAATGAAGAGTATTTTTAATAAAATATTTGTTTTCAATAAAGCAATTGTGTTGGGAAATTTCACTTAACGAATTATAATATTTTTTTTTCAATTATAATTTAAATATCAATTTTAAATCAATCTTTAAAAATATTATAAACAAAGAAAACATACTGATATTATTCTTTTCAACATTATCAAGCTCAGTAATTTTTTATTTTTTTCAAATTAGTCCACAAGATTTATTTATTTGTGATCAATATAAAATACACTCTTTAAATTTATTTCAGAGAGAGTTCACTTTTATCTATCCTATGAGTAGATGTGATGATAAAGTTTATTTTGCAATATTAGAAAACTTTAATTCAATATTTGAAAATACAGCAAATCAATATCAAAATAGACCAGTTTTTCTTGTACTTCCTTATTTAGTATTTAATGTTTTCAAATTAGTTTCAAATGATTTAAATTTTGTATTCGAAACTTCATATTTAATTATTCAAGTTCTTATATCTACTGTATCAATTAAATTAGTCATAAATATTCTAAAAAATTATTACTCTATTTCTACATTTGATATTTTTTCAATCACTTTTATTTATTTTTTAAATCCAGTGATACAATTCGGTACCTTCAGTGCCTCAAACGGAACATTATCATTTTTGGTTCTAGTGGTGGGTGTTTACCTTCTTGATAAATATAAAAATAAAGATTATCCCTTTAATATTTATTTTATTCTTGGTTTATTATTTTTAGCCAATCGTTCATTTATTTTGATTCTTGGTACATTATTTATTTATAAAATAATTGATAATTTAAAAAATATAAATTATTACTTAAGGAACTTTCTTGGTTTGTTTCTATTTTTTATACCAAATATTCTTTTCAAATTGTATATTCGACTGAGTGGATATGAAGTCTACGATATTAATGCAGAATATTATGGTCAATTTATTTGGATATCAAAATATTTTGATCAAGGCTTGTTATTTTGGACAAGTAAAATTGTTTTAAGTAGAGAGCTGTTTGAACTTAGGCTCACTACAAATTGGAACAGTGAAGATGAATGGTATTGTCAGAATATTCCTGAAAACTTTCTATGCTATTTTAGTGACCTATTGAGCGTTTCAAATTATTTAATTATTGGAATAATTTTACTATTTTTTAACTTAGTCACAAACAAGTTAAAAATGCCTAAAAATATCAAACCAATTCTAGTTATTGTTGGCCTGACTAATATGATTTTCTGGTCATTTATTGGTTGGTATCCGCCGTTAAGATTTGGTTTATTTTCTTATGGGAATTTCATTTTTTTATTACTAATATTTAACCTTCCAAGACAATACAGATTTCAACAGAAATTAACTTATCTTATTGTCATAATATCTTCGTATCTCAACATTGTTCATTGGAATAATCCAGAATTATTTAGTTTTAATTTTTTTACTGCATTTGGTTTGGCTATGATTTTTATTAATACTTACCTACACATAAGGTCAAAACCTGAATTATGAAAAACTATAACGATAAAAAATCTGATATAGCAGCTCTTGAATCAATTGAATTTGCAAAAAATTATAACAACTATATTTTTAAAAAAATTAATAAATATATAGATTGTGACAAAGTATTAGATTTTGGGGCGGGCTTTGGGTTCTTTAGTGAGTATTTAAGAAAATTAGGTAAAGAGGTAACAGCGGTTGACTCCAACAAAAAAGCAGTCGATGTTTTAAGACAAAAAAATTTTCTAACATTTAAAACATTAAATGAGGTAAATAAAAAATTTGATGTCATAATTTCATTAAATGTCTTAGAACATATTGAGGACGACCAGAAGGTATTGGAAAACTTATATAGTGCATTGAACGAGAATGGCAAACTAATTCTTTACCTTCCATCCTCAATGAAAGTTTGGACAAATTTGGATGAAATTGTAAATCACTATAGAAGATACTCATTAAAAGAAATTAAAAATAAAGCTCAAATGGCTGGATTTAGAGTGATAGAAGCTTATCATGTTGACATTGTAGGTTGGGTTGTGCTTTTTTTATCAAAAATATTAAATCTAAATCTAGATTTTGATAAAAAAAAGATAATTATTTATGATAAATTTATTTTTTCTATATTTAAATTTTTTGATATTTTTATGAAATATATTATTGGAAAAAATGTTCTAGTTGTATGTGAAAAGAAAGACTAATAGTCTTTTAAAATTCCAAATGCTGGGGTAGTCTCAAATACTAATACATAAAAGTTTCCATTTGGATAATATTCTATATCTCTGATTCTTTCACCAATACTGAAAGCATCAATTTTTAAATATTCTGTATGATCTTCATTGAAGGTTATATCATAAAGCTTTTTACCGTTCATAGTTGCAACAAAATAATTATTGTTATTTGAGAAAAAATTGATATCAATATCTGAAATTCCATGACCCCCTGAATATTGCAAAAAGTAAACTAAAGGTTCTTCGAAGCCATATTCACTGTGGCTTTTATTCAAAGGAGCAAACTCACCATGAAGATCGTAATAATCAGGATCCCAATGATCACCATAAGATGACAGGGGCCATCCATAATTAATATATTCTTTGTTTAAATCAATTAAGTTTATCTCATCACCACCATTAGGCCCATGCTCTGTTTCTAGTACGTATTTTCCATCTTTAGTAAGAGTTAGGCCTTGAGGATTTCTAGTTCCCATTGCGGGGACACTAATCTTTCTTGTTTCTATATTTATTAATATAATCTTTCCAAGCAGAGAGTCTTTGTTTTGTGCTCTCTCGTAGTTTCTAAAACCTCCTCTTGATAACAAAACTGAATTTTTTTCCGGAATATAAAGCATTTTTCCACCCGCCAGATGGGCGTTAAACGGTTTTTCTTTTGTCTCACCTTGTGGAGTTCTGATAACGCACTCACTGTCTTCAAAGAAAGGTTTAAAATCCAAATATTCGAAATTTATTTCTGCAACAAGAATTTCAGTATTTATACAGTTACTACTTGGTTCATTAACGTAGCTTAAATAAATATTATTATCAATAATCATTAAGTCCTTGGTTGATTCCCAACTTCCCTGAAAATCTTGACCAGAGATAGGAATATTTTTATTTTTATTTATTTTATTAAAGTTTGAATCAATAAAATTAAAGTTGATAACTTTTGATTCAATATCGTTGCCATCAAAATAAAAAATTTCCCCGGTTCCCGTCAAGTAAAATATAGTATTTCCAAAAATTGAAATATACCCGACTGATTTTTGTCTAACTGGTGGGCCACTATTACTTGTGTTATATTCTCTACAACATATTGAGTATCTTTCTAAGAGATATTTCCCTTCTAAGATATTAGTTTCCATTAAATGTGGTTGAAACAAACTAAAATTTTCGACTTTACTTTTTCCATTTGGCTCTAAATAAACATAGTATGAATCAAAAATACCAAGATTTGAATTAACTGATACTTCGTCAATATTTTCATTATTGTCAAATGTTAAATTATTAATTATAAAAATTGATATAACAAAAACTATTATTGTGGATGTATTTATAAATCTATTTATCTGATCAAGAAAAAAAGTAACATAAATAGGTACAATCAATAAATTAATAATTAGAAATAATCTTGAAAAACCATTAATTCTCAGTGTTGATAAAACAATCGATACAGTTCCTATATAAATTAAAAAGTTGAAGACTATATTTAAATTAATATTTATGTATGTTAGAAAAACAACATAAAGCAATGCTATTAGCAAAGATACAAATATTAATAAAGTTATATCATCTGCAGTGGTTATACTTAGAAAGTTTTTTAAATCATACTTTAGATTGTCTAAATCAAGGTAGCTACTATTGCTTAAGAACAGAATGTTCGCCATAAAAACTACAAAGACAATATTTAAATTTTTAAAACTAAATTTAAATGATTTCATTTAACAACTATACCGAAATAATAAACAAATAATAAATTCTGTGTTCTAACTTTGCTTTAAATAAATTTCAAACGTTCTGTAAGGATCTTTGTAATAAGACCTATTGGGACTTTCAAAGTATTCATTTAGTTCAATCTTTGTATAGTCGGTAAACAGATCTTCAATATTGCAAGGATAGGGGTCAAACAAAGATTTTGTTTCACCCGAGCATATAATTACATCTGGTTTTAATGAGATTTGGTTTCTTATTTCATTATCACTAATATATCCAATTTTTACTAATTCACCATATATGGACTCTTCTTTGTAATTTGTTGGATGAATTATTTTTGATGTGTTTGGTTTATCTAAATAATAAGAAATTAATTGATGATCTAATGCAAAAATTGAAAAATCTTGATCTTCAATAAAATTATTATTTATAATATCAGCCACATTTCGTAATGGATAATTTTCATATACAGAGACTGTATTTAAATTGCTAATCGATGTATTTAAATGGCTTCCTATCGAAATTACAAAAGACACAACTAAAGATGCAATTAGAAGTCTTCTTTGTACATCTTTTTTTAAATTTAAGGAAACTATTGAAATAAAAAAGAAAACATAAAAAAGGTGATGTTTATATCCCGTACCAGAAAGAAAATAAAATAGAAAAGAAGAAACTAAAAAGCAATTTACTATTAAAGAATTTTTTTTAATTTCACCATTTCTTTTTTTGAAAAAATCAAAATATTCAGAAGTTTTAAACAAAACAAGCAATATCAAAATCAAAAGGAGGTTAATGTTTGAAAAATATAATTCCCTTACAAAAACAACCAATTCATTTATTGAATTATTGGATCCTGAAGATGTATATAGAAAAGGGATCTTAAATAATGTTGTTATGTAAATTTCAATGAAACCGTTTACATAATAAATTAAGAAAAACAATATATGTGGAATTCCAATTCCCGAGACGAATTTTATTATATTTTGGTAAAAATTATTTTGAAGAAATATTAAAAAAACAAAACCAAAAATAAATATTCCCGATCCTTGGTTTATCAGAGTACTCATTCCAAATAATATTCCAGATAAAAATAAATATTTAAATTTGTTTGATTTAATAAAGTTTATGATTACATTTACTGAAATTGATAAAAAGAACAATGAAAATAATTCCGAATATTCGCTCGTAGCCCATGGAAGAGACATGAAAAGAAGAAAAATTATTGATCCAGAAATTGGACTTCCATTATTTGGAAACAATTTTTTAATTATTAGATATAAATTTAACGTTATTAAAAACAAAACAATATCAGAAAAAATTTTAAATAATAAAAAATTTTCACCTGATAAGAAACTTAAAATAAAATAAAAATAATATAATACAGGTCCCTTATCATCCCATTGAGTTACGTATGGAAGATTTCCATTACCAATATCATTTCCAACTACTATATATGTTGCTATATCCCAGTCGATTATTTCGTAGTTAACTAATGACAACTGAGTAATAAATAAAAATATAAATAAGAAAATAAATTCTACATATATGTTGGTATGCCTTAAGTAACTTTTGAAATTAAAAAAATTAAAAATAGAAGTTAAAAATTTATTAAGAAAATTACTATTTAAAAGATAAATTATATATAGGAAAATAATAATGAAACCATATAGAAATGTTTCACGAAGGTAATATATTAAAAATCCAAACCCAAAATTAATAAATAAATTTATAGTTTTTGAATTTTTAAGACTGTTCATATTTTTTCATATATATACAATCTAATTTATTTTTTAGAAAATTTAATTATTAATGCTCTTTTTTCTGGCAACTTTGAAATAATTATTATTATCAATTAATAATTCGTATCCAAGACTTTCAGGATCAACAACAAGACAATCTATATTTATCCAACACTGGTCATCTTCTTTAGGAATAAACCACTCGTCACCAACTTTTATATACTCCGCTGATAGCCTTGGGTCAAAAACAGCTATATTTTTCCCATCAATTAAATTTTTATAAGAATCAACTCGAACAATAAATACAGTTGAAATTATTAACATTGCATACAGTAGAGTTTTATTAAATATATACTTCTCATTCTTTATATAAAAACCAAAAAGAGAAAAAATTGTTAGAGTAATCCCAATACTATATCTAGGTATGGGTCCAAAAAACGCAAGATAAATGGCATTAATAAAAACTAACGACATTTGAGCAATGAAAACATCTTTTTTTGGAACTTTTTTTTCAAATAAAAAATGTCTAATTAAAAGTAATATAAAAATTGTTACAACAAAATTGATAAAAATTGAAAAGTAAAATTCGTACGCAACAATATCATTAAACCAGTCGGTAATATTTCTTGTTTGATCATGCATATAGTCAATAAACCCCAAGCTGGAACTGCTTGTTGTGATTTCTGCATATCTGGTGTTGCTTTTTTGATACCAACTAAAGCTATTATTACAAGTTGGAGTAAATGGGAAGACTAAACAGCCTGTTGTAAAATAATTTTTAAATAACCATACAGATGCAAAAAATAAAAAAGGTATATGGAGATTTACAGTTTTTTTAAATGTAATTTTTCTTCTTAAAAGCAATGTTAAAAATAAAAATATATAAATATAAAATATAAAGATTGAACTTATTTTTATTTGAACAACAAACAATGTGATTAAAGATAAAAAGATATTATCTAAATCATTAATTTTCTCTTCATTAAGCATACTAAATATTGCAATGCTTATAAAAAAGAATAAAATCCCGACACTGACATCTTGTTTTGCAACAGCATCTAAATAAATGTATCCGTTTCTACCTCCCTGCAAGCCAAAATTGTCGAGTAATGAAACAAAAAGTATTCCAAATGATACAAATTGAAATATTTTAAACCTTTTGTTCAGAAGATTATCCCAGATAAGCAAAAGAAAAAAATGTACAAAAATAAGATTTAAAAAATGAAGAAAAACAAAAGAACTATCAAACCATAATACTGCAGAAATATATTCATATATTGACGACATGCCATATGCCCAAAAAATATTAACCATTCCCAGAATCATGTTTGATTCTCTTAACCAATTTTGGTGGTTTAAATGGTAAAATCCTGCATCATAGTGAAATGAGATGCTATAAGTACTGACAAGTAGAATACAGGGTATAAATACATAATAAAAAAAAGTATTAATGTTTGTAAATCTAAATGGGTTTTTTGTTTTTATGACAGAAAGATTTATTAAGCAAAATAAAAATAAAAAAATAAAAACATATATTGAATTTAATGGAAAAATATAGTTTATTAAAATTAAAAAATTTCCAATAAATATTAGACCAATAATTGGGTAAATTAAGCTTGATTTTAAAAAAAGTATAGAACTAGGCAAAGTTAATTGATTTCTAAAGATTTTATTAGTTACTATGACGAACGCTCTTCCAGCAAAGTACAAAATAAAGTAAAACAATATGTATTTGAAAAATATTGTTATAAAAGAAATCATTACTTATTTAAGAAATCTAAATCATACACCCACGCATTTGGGTCATTATTTTGGTCAAGTTTATGAGGTAGTTTATGTTGGACATAATCTTCACTTGCATATTTTGAAAAACTTATTTCAAAGACATCAGGAATATCACCCTCAATGAAATCACAGTAATTATTTACATGAATATGGACTATCTTGAGCTCAAATAAATCTATAAAATTTCTAATTTTAAAAATATTCCTTTTTGCTTCATGAAATTCAATAACTAAGCCTGTAAGAATATCTGAATTATTCAAAATTTCAGTTAATAATGCATATTCATTATTTTCTATATCAATTTTTAAAAATATTTTTTTACTTTTTATTGGCAAATTATCTAAGGTCTTTTGAAATGTAATTTGCTCAGGCTTATTACCAACGTTTATTTCATAGTGGTTTGGTCCATTTTTATTATTAATTAAATTAAAAAAACTAAAGAACTTTAGAGGCAATTTAAACCAATATTTCGAAACTTCAAAATATTCTCTTGAGGGTTTTGTTATTAAACCTCTTATTCTCATTTTTATTTTTTTTAGAAAAAAAAGCATGCCTACTGATCCATCATATGAATGTACAATACAGTTTGTATTTTTTAAAAATTCATTTTCAAAAGACCAATCATGGTCAATTCCAAAAGATAATAAAATCTCAGCACACTCCATTGACTTTTTGTCAATTAAATACCCACCATCATTATCTTTACCAACACGAATTAAGTTTTTGCATCCATAAGGCATTAGGTAATAGGGAAAAACTATCTTGTTAGTCACAGACCTATCTTATCTATCCGTAACTATTTTTTTCAAATTTTTATTAAATAAAAAGGAAAGAAACCAACTAATCTAAATTTCATGAGTAAAAACAAATTAAATATTAAATATATTAGTGTGTTTTTACTTCTTGTAATTTATAGGTATTTTTGGTCATTAATTTCTCAGTGGAGAGAAGATCAATCAACAACTATTTGGCTTTCTTCAACCGAATCTATTTTATCCACACCAGTTGGTTTATTGTCCTCTAAAGGAATTCCAAATCTTAATGGGATGATTGTATTTTCAAAAATATTTTATTTTGTCGATAGTTTATTGCTAATTACTTTGTTACTTTCCTTAATCCAAATTTTCTGCTTTTATTTTCTGATAAAACAATTCAGAATAAGCGAAGGTATGAAAATATCTCTTTTTATACTTTTATCTTCCTCAACATTAATCAGTAGTAGCTCCATAGAGCTGTGGAATAACTGGGTATTAATAATTTTCAATACGATATTTTTTTACATATATATAAAATATCTGAGGTCATCAGAATTAATTTATATACTTTTGATGATAATTATATCAACTGTTCCAGCAGCAATTTATTTATCGGGTCTAGTTAACTCCATTTTGATGGGACTAATTGTTATTTATGAAGTATTAAAAAGAAAAGAAAAAATACATACTGAAAATAGTTTAATTAAATATTCACTACTACTTATTTTTTTTGGTACTTTTGTTTATTTATCTTGGTTTCAATACATTAAATCAATAAATGTATCAGAAATTTTTTCTTTTTCCGGCTTATCCTTATATGACAGATTCAATCTTTTAAGTGATAAGTTTCTTGAAATCCCAGGTTTATTAATAAATGTTTGGAATAGACAAGGCTCATTTTTTATTCTTCAACTTAATAGAGATATTGTTTCAAACACAACTTTTAATTTGTTTAAAGTATTTGTGGAAACACATAAACTTATATGCGTATTTTTCTTGTTTGCTCTTTTAGTAATCTATAAAAATAAAGAAGATATTGTTTTTCAAAGATCTGACAAACTTTTTTTACTTTCTTCATTGTTTTTTGTATTTTTTGGGACATTACTTAGTCCTATATTGGGTGGACCAGACTTTACTAACTATGAACGTATAGAAGGCTATATTCAGTACTATCCTTTTTTTCTTATTTTTTGGTTTTTTGTAATTATAAAAATTCGTGATTACAATCTTAAATTCATTAATAAGGCCAGTGTATTTTTATTTGTATTTTTTATCTTTTTAAACGTATGTTTAAGTACTTTTATTATCTACGATAATTTAAATTATCGTGGAAATAAATTAACTGAAGCGGATGTTCCTCTTATGGAGAAACTTGAAGTTACAAATTATATTGCTGAAGATATGATTTCAAAAAATCTTTCAGAAGCCACTATATCTTATCAATTAGGTGGCGGAATATGGGACTGGATACCAAGTCATAGTGAAAAATTTAGTCCATGGTACCCTGAATATCCATTCACAATTGGCAGAATTTATGATTACGTTTTGTATAAACAGTATGATTTAAATAATATATATGAAGGTACAAACAGTAGGGACTATGAAGATAGTCAATACGTAGTTTCTTATATATTTAATTCACCAAAATTAAAAGACATAAATAATTATGAAGAAATAGCGTTTAATCGACTTAGAATATCAATAAAAAATAACTCTTAATTAAAAAATTTTGAACCTATTTATCTTTTGATTGATTTAATTGCTGTGGGTTTGAACTTAATTATCAGAATAACCAACCAGACTACTTATTTTTAAAATAAACAAAGTAAGTTAAACGAACTCCAATATATGCAAATGTAACAACAAAAATTGCTTGAGTTGGAGTGTAGCTAGAGCGAATAGAGCCAAATGCTTGCCAAGTAAAAGTTAAAAGAACAAATAAGCCACCTAAGTCTTTTTTGTATTTCATAATTTTATTTTATCCAGAATGTTCGGTTGTTGTTCGGTTGAGCCACATTTATATTTAAAGATTTATGAAAAACCCTTGTGGGCGCTACAGGATTTGAACCTGTGACTTCTTCCTTGTAAGGGAAGCGCTCTGCCGGACTGAGCTAAGCGCCCCAAGTAAACGTATTATATATATTA
>MDTB01013699.1_pt1 | contig 27547 bp, 32 predicted proteins | sample 811161 | NCBI WGS metagenome assembly MDTB01 (sample SAMN05326650, study PRJNA326480) | marine metagenome | isolation source: seawater | place: Mediterranean Sea | collected 2009 | reverse complement strand
TGACGTTAGGGTTCCTAGCGGAAGAGCTATTCTTGGAAAACAACACTAAATAAAATTATTTTTATTATAAAAGGGGCGATTTATTCGCCCCTTTTTTTTGTTTTAACGATAAAATTCACATGTTAATTTAAATTATGTCAATTTGGGTTCTAGTTTTAGATTATATTCTTGGAATTATTATGTGGACTCTTATAGGGAGATCAGCAATGAATATTTTTCAAAGAGAAGACTCTAATTTCTTTTTTATGAAGGCCTTTGTTAAATTAACCAATCCTATAATAAAATTATTTAGATTTATAACACCGAGTTTTATGATACCAATATTTATCCCTTTATATGTTGCTTGGTTTTTTTATATGTTTAGATTTTATGCAATGCCATATATTTTAGGCTATGATGTTATGGGAATGTTATCATTTCCATTAGAAAGTGATATCGCAAAAGAAATTTACCGATTATTTAATTAAAAAATGCAAAATAAAATTTATTTCTTACTATTTTTCTTATTTCTGTTTTGGATATATTGTTTGTACTGGCCTTTTAAAAAACAAAAAAAAGTAGAAACCCCAGTAGAATTTTTTATTTATGGTAGACAGTTACCAGGGTGGATTTTTAATTTGGTTGCAACTGGAACAATTTTTTCTGGATGGTTCTTTTTTGTACAGCCATCCCTGATATTTTTAAATGGTCTTCCTTATGCAATGACCTCTTTATCTGCAATAACAATACCTTTGCTTGGTGTAATTTTAATGAAGAGACAATGGATGCTTTCCAAGAGGTTTGGGTTTGTTACTCCCAGTGAAATGATTTCTTTTTATTTTAAAAGTGAAATAATAAGAATTTTGGTTGTGGTAATTGCTTTACTCTTTGCAATACCTTTTTTGGCACTTCAGCTTTCTTTAGCAGGAAAATTAATAAGCATAGTCACTGACGATGTTATTGGTGCAGGCTCTGCTTCATTATTGATGGGCACCGTCATAGTTATTTATGTAGGTTTGATTGGCATAAGATCAATAATTTATATAGACACTTTGCAATTTTTTCTTTTAATATTTGGGATAATCGCTTTAGGATTTATTGGATATGACTTAGTAGGAGGCTGGGATTTGCTAAATGAAAGTTTATCTAGAGTTTCAAATATTAAAGAAAAAATGCACAATTTAAGTTTTGATTATAGTGCATACCTTTCTTCTCCAGGTACATTGCAGACCTCTAAAATTTTAGACAAAGATGTTTTTTACAGTGGAACTTGGACAAGTTCTATGATTTTAACTTTTTCTTTTGCCTTAACTGGAATTTTGCTTTCTCCAAATTTTTCAATGCTTACCTTTGCAAGCAAAGAAGTTGGAAATTTTGCATCACTTCAATCATGGTTTAGTGGCCTCTTAATGGGTTTTGTATTAATATTTTTTACTACAGCTATAGGCTTGGCATCAATTTTTTTAGGTGGAAATGAAATTGTCAATAATACTGGGAATAATATTTCTAATGTTCTACCAGAAAGTATATTTCCAGAAAATATAGATACATTAATTCCTCACTTAATAAATTTAATTGGTGATTACTCTCCTATTTTTTTCTCAATTTTGGTGGTTTGTGGAATTGGTGCTTTACAAGCAACAAGCTCTTTTTACCTGAGTTCAAGTGCAATGGTAACAAGAGATATAATTAAAAAATATTTTTTTAAAAATATGAAAACTGGTGATCAAATTTTTTCATCTAGAATAATCATAATGCTTTTATTTTTAATTTGTTTCGCAATTTCTGTTAATTCTTCTGGAGAAATTTTAAGTCTTGGAAGTTTCTCTTTGGGTATAGGTTGTCAAATGTTAGTTCCACTCATAGCTGTTTGTTATTTTCCTTGGTTAACAAAACATGGAGTTGCTTTGGGTTTGGTGGTTGGTGTTATAGTGGTATTCCTGACTGAATCAGTAGGACAAACTATATTTGGTAATGTATTGGCATGGAACAAGTGGCCATTAACAATTCATTCTTCTTTTTGGGGAGTATTTTTTAATTTGATATCTGCCGTGACTATCTCTTTTATTACACAAGATTCCAAAGAGGATGCTACTAAACACAAGTTTCACGAATTTATCGGAGATCATAAGGCAACTTCAATGTTAAGAAGAAGTTTAAAACCAAGCGGGTGGATCGTTGCAGTTGCGTGGATATTTTTTGGTATAGGCCCTGGAGTAATTATTGGTAACAACTTCTTTGGAAAACCACAAAATGTTGAAAGTTGGTCTTTTGGAATGCCTTCTTTGTGGGTATGGCAAATTATTTTTTGGATTATAGGTATTTTTATCGTATGGTTTCTTGCATCAAAAATGGAAATGTCAACAACACCAACTAAAAATATTGTTTCACAAAATGAGGATATAGCTGGAAATTAAGATGAGTAATTCAATAAAAATTTCTCCATCTATTTTGTCTGCAGATTTTAGTAGGCTGGGTGAGGAGATCGTTTCTTTGGATAAAGCTGGTGCAGATTATATACATGTTGACGTTATGGATGGGCACTTTGTTCCAAATATTACTATTGGTCCTGAAGTAATAAAAAAACTGAGAAATTTTACAAAAAAAACTTTTGATGTGCATTTAATGATATCCCCCGTAGATAAATATATAGAAGAATTTGCAAAAGCCGGAGCTGATATAATAACTTTTCATCCGGAAGCAACCAAAAATACTTCCAATACAATTAATCTAATAAAAAAACAAAAAAAGAAAGTGGGTATTTCATTAAAGCCTAAATCAAGTTTAGATTTAATTAAAAATCATTTAAATAATATTGACCTAATACTTATAATGAGTGTTGAACCAGGGTTCGGTGGACAACAATTTATGCCAGAAGTTATAGAAAAAGTAAAAAATATTAAAGAGATTATTTCTAAAAACAAATTAGATATAGAGATAGAAATAGATGGTGGAATAAATTTTGAAAACTGCAAGCTAGTCAAGAAAGCTGGTGCAAATGTTTTGGTCTCTGGATCAACAATTTTTAAAGAAAACGGTGGAGACTTAAAAAAAAATATTAGTTTACTCCGTTCTAGTTGATAAATGTTAGATTTAAAAAATGTCTATCTTTATTTTTCTTCTATTAAAAGACTAATACTTAAATCTCTAAAAGAATTTTTTTTTTTAACAAATCTTTATAACAGATCATTAAACTCACAAATTCCCGCGAGATTATTTTTTCAGCCAAACCCATATCTATTGACGTCTCTATTTAATTATGAAAGTTTTATATTCAAAATTTCAAAAGAAAGTATATACAATTTCTGGAATAAAAATCTTTCTAGCAAAGAAAAAAGTAGTATTCATAATTTTTTATGGCTTAATTTGATAGATAGAAAAAATGAAAAAGAAATAATTCAAAGAATAATTAATGACTGGATAAATCAATTTAATAATTACAAAAAAGATATCTGGAAGGAAAATATAATTTCTAAGAGGATAATAGCATGGTTATCTAATTCCGATATAATTTTAAATAATACAAAAAAAGATTTTGAAAAAAAATTTTTAAATTGCTTAATACGTCAAGTAAATTTTCTTAAAAAAAATTTAAAAACAAATACTTACGAAATAAATAAAATATCCTCGTTAAGTGCAATTATTTTATCAGGACTTGTTTTTAAAGAATATTATTCAAATTATACCAACGGAATGAGAGAAATAAAAAAATTAATTGATGAATTTTTTGACGAAGATGGATTTCCCAAAAATAGAAATTTAGAGAATCTTATAGTTTTTCTTCAATATTTTGTTTTAATTAAGGAATGGACAAAAAGTGCACAGGAAAATGTTCCTGAATATCTCGAGGAAATAATTCGAAAGAATTTAGTTTGTTTAAATTCTTTTAAAAACTCTAATAAGAAAATTCCATTGTTTAATGGTGCAACAGAAAGGGAGATTCATAGTTTCTTGGAATATTTAGAAAAATTAAACTACCGAACGGAAAAAAAGCTTTCTATTGTTGGTAAAATACAAATTTTAGAAAATAAAAAAACAAAGTTATTTTTTGACTCCGGTGAACCACCTGAATACAAACTATCTAGAGATTATCAGTCAGGACCTCTATCTTTTGAATATTTCAGCAATGATAATAAAATAATAACAAACTGTGGTTACGGAAGAAAAATTTCAAAAAAAATAAGATTAATTAGCAAACTTACATCTGCTCAATCTACTTTATGCTTAAACGATATATCTGTAGTCAAATTCAAAAAAAATAATCTAATTAATAAAGTATATGGTTCAACCATTGATGAAACTTTTAAAATATCAGAAGAAAAAAGAGTAGAAGATAAATCAAAAATAACTATTTCAGCAACACATAATGCTTATTTAAAAAATTTTGGTTATTTGCACAAAAGAGAAATTAATTTTTTAAAGAAAGAAAGTTATATAAAAGGCATCGATACTTTGTTAAAAAAAAATGATACGAATAGAGAAGTGAATTTTAGTATTAGGTTTCATATTTATCCAGGATTAGATGCTTTTAGAACTGTAGGGGGTAGCGATATACTTCTACAAGTAAACAAAAACAACTCTTATATTTTTTCATCAAAAAACCAAAAATTAGAAATAGAAAAAAGCTTGTTTTTGGGAAGAAATAAAATATTAAATAATAATTGCATTGTTATTTACGGTAAAACCAAAAATCAAGATGAAAAAATTGAGTGGGAACTAAAAAAGGCAAATTGAATGAAAAATTTGAAAATAAATAATGCATTAATTTCTGTCTCTGACAAATCAAATTTAGAAAAAATTCTTAGAATTTTAAAAAGATACAAAATTAATATAATTAGTTCTGGAGGAACTTTCGGGTATATAAAGAAACTAGGGTACAAGTGTACGGAAATTTCAAAATTTACAAATTTTAAAGAAATGTTGGATGGAAGGGTAAAAACTCTTCACCCTAAGATTCATGCTGGAATACTTTATGACAGATTTAACAAAAAACACAGAAGAGAAATGAATCAGAAAAAATTTAAAAATATAGATTTGATAATAGTAAATTTGTATCCCTTTAGAGAAGTCGTAGCTAATAGTAAGAAAGAAAGGAAAATAATTGAAAATATAGACATAGGTGGGCCAGCCATGATTAGAGCGGCAGCAAAAAATTTTAAAAACGTATCAATTGTAACAAGTAAAAATGATTATAAATTTTTGATAAATGAATTAAATAAATATAAAGGACATACGACTTTGCATTTTAGAGAGAGTATGGCAAGTAAAGCTTTTGATCTTACTGCAAACTATGATTCTATTATTTCAAATTGGTTTAATAAAAAAATAAATGTAAAATTTCCTAGTAGAAAAACTTTATCCGGAGAAAAACTTGCTCAGCTAAGATATGGCGAAAATCCCCACCAGCAAGGAAGCATATATACAAGTAGCGATTCTGGCTTAAAAAAAATTGGTGGGAAACAGTTAAGTTATAATAATTATAATGATATTTTTACTGCGTTAGAAGTTTTAACTACATTTAAAAAATGGGGAACAGTTATAATAAAGCATGCAAACCCTGCTGGTGTTTCTTTAAATAGTTCTCCTTTAAAATCATTTTTAGAAGCTTATAATTGCGACCCTATAAGTGCTTTTGGTGGGGTTGTAGCTTGTAATTTTAAAATAAACAAAAAAATTGCAAAAAAATTATCTGAAATTTTTTTTGAGGTAATTTTATTTAAAGGAATTGATAAAGATGCTTTAAAAATATTTGCTTTAAAAAAAAATCTTATATTGATTGACATATCAAAGTTCAAAAGTAATGAAAATCTTCTAATAAAATATTTTGGCCATTCATTTTTAGTTCAAGATAAAAATCAAAAAATTTTTGATAGAAAAAAAATTAAATTTGTAACAAAATTAAAACCCTCGATACAAGAATTAAAAAGTGCTGAATTTGCAATGAATGTTTGTAAATTCGTTAAATCAAATTCAATTGTTATTACCAAAAACTTTTCTACTATTGGTATCGGGGCAGGACAACCTAGTAGAGTTGATAGTTGCAAAATTGCTGTTCAAAAAGCAAAACAATTTCAGCAAAAGAAACTGAAAAATTCTGTTGCTGCATCCGATGCTTTTTTCCCTTTTCCAGATGGAGTAAAAACGTTAATTAAAGCTGGTATAAAAGTAATAATTCAACCAGGTGGTTCGATAAGAGATAAAGAGTCTATTTCTTTAGCTAATAAAGCTAAAGTTAAAATGATTTTTACCGGTATAAGACATTTTAACCATTAAATTATTTTATCAACCTTGGCTGCTAAAATAAAATCACTTTCGTGCAAACCTTTTATGGCATGAGTAAAAATTTTAATTTTTGCATAGCCCCAACCAAACCAAATATCTGGATGATGGCCTTCTTTTTCAGCTATAACACCAACTTTATTTACAAAATTTTGGCTTTCTAAAAAATTTTTAAATTTAAAATTTTTTATTAAATAATAAATTTGATCTTTATCAGCTTTTACTTCCCAGCCATCAACCATTTTAAGATATTTATGAATTTCTGTTAAATCAAAGCCGGGGATCCCGCCTTCACACGGTATACATTTTTTTGTGTGCAAATCAGACATATGAAATTATAGCTTTTAAAAATTAAATTTTAAGTAAACAATTTGTCTCATTTTTGGAGCGGGAGAAGGGAATTGAACCCTCGGCCTAAACGTTGGCAACGTTTCGCTCTACCACTGAGCTACTCCCGCACAAAAAATATTATAAATTAAGGTTAAGTATCAAGCAAGTGTTCATAAAACTTGTGTAGCAATAAAAAATTAACTGAGGATTCCTTTGTCAGAAATTTTCAAACTGATCTTTTTAAACATTTCTAATTTGTTTAATTTTGGTAATAAAGTATTTTTAATTTCCTGAGTATATTTGTTATATCTAAAAAATTCTTGGGTAAAATTTATTCCAAGTCCATATAGAAGATTTTCAGATTTTCTTGATAGAGAAAAATTTTCCAAGATAGCAGAGTCTTTTAGGTCTAGGCCCAAGGATAAATTTTCATTTATTCTTTTGTATAATTCGTTAATGTCTCTAATAACAAGATTAAAACCTTGTCCTGCTAAAGGATATACACTGTAAATTGACTCTCCTATTGCAACTATATTTTTTTTATAAAAATTTTTGTTAAATTTAAAATCAATAGGATAGTTATTAAGATACTCAATTTTAAATGCATTTTTTTTAAGAAAAATTCTATTAAGTCTTTTTGATATTAAAATTTTTATTTCCTTATCTGATTTATTTTTGAATTTATTATTTAAACTCCATACTAATGAAAAAGATTTTTTATTAATCGGTAAAATTGCTAGTGGGCCTTCACGAAGGAAATATTGGCTGGCAGAACTAATATCCAAATCGTGTTTGATAATGCAAGTATATGCCAAATCATTTTTATTCTTATTGATTTTTCTTTTTCCTAAATAATTATCAATTAATATTGAATTTTTACCCACGCAAAGAACAATCAAATCATATTGATAAGACATTTTTTTTGTGAGAATTGTAGTCTTCCCATAGTCAATATCTACTACATCTTTTAAAACTGTTTTTATATTTTTATTTTTTTTAATTTTATTATTTAAAATTTTTTTTAATTTTTCGTTTTCAATTATGTGAATTATATCTTTTTTGTTATTTTCATAATTTATAAACTTGGTGAAATTATTCTTACTTTTTTCAAAGAAAAGATTGATTTCATTACAATTGTAAATTTGATGATCTTTGATATTTAAGTTTTGTTTTTTTAAAAAATTTAAATTGCTAGGTGATATAGCAGTTGTTCTAACGTCAATATTATTATTTTTCTTTTTACCAGAAATTAAATCAACTTTTAAATTTAACTTTCCTAATAAGTAAGCCGTTATTAAACCGCTTAATCCATCTCCTATTATGCAAATTTTATGTTTTTTCATACTTTTAATAACTTTATCAATTTCATATTAATGGTACAAAGTAAACTAGGTGATTCGCCAAATGAAGCTAAATGGGAAAATATTAGATAACAGTGTTAATTTTATAAAAAAAAGAGTAGCAGAATTAGCTGGTTTTTTAATGGTAGTTACATCTGTGTTTTTTATTTACTCTTTATCAAAGTACTCACCAGAAAATCCGAGTTTTATTTTAAAATCAGATCAAATTGAATTAACTAATTATTTTGGATCATTGTCGAATGCGATTTCAGATATTTTTTTACAAAGTTTTGGTCTTATATCCTTTTTTATAGGTTTGAGTATACTATTTTGGGGAATTAATCTGATTTTAGATAAAAAAATAAACAAAATAATAAATAAATTATTTTATACAATCGCATACATCTCTTGCGGCTGCTTGCTAATCTATATAGTAAACAATAACTCTTTTTGGCTTATATATCATGGTAATGCGGGCTTTATTGGGGAAAAGAGCTTTAATTTTATTTACAAATATCTTCCAATAATTGAAAGAGATTTTTCTAAGATCACCTTGATAGTTTTATTTTTATTTTTTTTCATTTTGAGCTCAGGAATAAAGTTTAATAAAATTTTTCCCTATTTTTTTTCTTCATTAAAAAATCTATTTAAAAATATGAAAGTTAAAGAAGGAACTATAGAAGAATCTGATAGCATTCATGATCTCAATAAAGAAAAAAATGAATCTGGTTTTTCCAAACAACAATCTTTCTCTTTTCAAAAAGTCGATGAGAAAAGATCTGGAGATTATAAATTACCCTCTGTGGCTTTACTTGCGAAAAAAGCTAACGTAATCAATAAAAATACAGAGACAAAACTTCCAGGTGCTGATTTCATTGAGAAGATCCTTTTGGATTTTGGAATTAAAGGAAAAATTAAAAAAGTAAACAATGGCCCAGTTGTATCACTATATGAATTTGAACCGGCTCCAGGAGTAAAGGTTTCAAAAATTGTAAATTTATCGGATGACATTGCTAGAAATACTAGTTCGATTTCAGCACGTGTGTCGGCTATACCAGGAAAAAATACTATTGGAATAGAAATACCAAATCCAAAAAGGGAAAGTGTGGTTTTGTCAGAAATAATATCTTCTGAAAGTTTTAAAAAAAAAGAATTTAGTCTACCAATAACTCTAGGAAAAAGTATTTCTGGGTTTCCCTTAGTAGCTGATCTAGCATCAATGCCTCATTTATTGGTAGCGGGAACAACTGGTTCAGGAAAATCTGTATGTATAAACAGCATTATTTTATCTATACTTTACAGACACGGACCGGATACTTGTAAACTAATCTTAATAGATCCAAAAATGTTAGAGCTTTCTTCTTACGAAGGCATTCCTCATTTGTTAACACCAGTAATCACAGATTCTGGTAAGGCTACTTCGGCTTTAAGTTGGACAGTTAAAGAAATGGAAAATAGATACAGGCTAATGAGTTCAGAGGGGGTCAGAAATATTGACGGTTATAACCAAAAACATAAGCTTAAGATGCCATATATTGTTGTGGCAGTTGATGAAATGTCAGATCTTATGCTTGTTTCAGGAAAAGAAATAGAGGGCTACGTTCAAAAACTTTCTGCTATGGCAAGAGCAGCAGGAATTCATATCATAATGGCAACTCAAAGACCGAGTGTTGATGTAATAACAGGAACTATTAAAGCAAATTTCCCAACTAGAATATCTTTTCAAGTAAGTTCTAAAATTGATAGCAAAACTGTACTTGGAGAACAGGGTGCAGAACAACTTTTAGGAAAAGGCGATATGTTATTCATGTCATCCGCAAATAAAATATTTAGGATCCATGGTCCTTATGTTTCAGAAAATGAAATTGAAAAAGTTACAAGTCATATAAGAGCACAAGGAAACCCAGATTATATCGAAGATATTATTACAAAACAAAACGACAACTTAGAAAATTTAGAGTCCACAGATGAAGAGGATGATTTATACCAAGCGGCGCTAAAAATAATTAAAACTGAAAAAAAGGCATCAACCAGTTTTTTACAAAGAAAACTTCAAATAGGGTACAACAGAGCTGCAAGAATAATTGAAAAAATGGAAGAAAAAGGGTTAGTTAGCAAAGCAAATCATGTAGGAAAAAGAGAGGTTTTATAGTTTTTGCTAATAAAAAAATTTATAAGAATTTTATTTATTTTATTGTTGTTCAGCAATTCCTCTATTTCAAAAGCAGATACTAAAACAAATATTATTAAAAATATCGAAAATACTGAGTCTATGAAATTTGATTTTATTCAAATTACAAATCATGAGGAAGAAAATGGAATATGTTTTTTAAAAAGGCCACATTATTTAAAATGTGAATATAAAGATAAAAACAATAAAGAATTAATTGTTAATAAAAAAAGATTGGTTATTTATCACAAAAGATATGAAAAAATTTACAATTATCCTTTGTCAAAATCTTATTTTATTGAAATTTTAGACAAACGAAAATTTAGTGAAATGATTACAGGCGGAGTGATCAGCGAAAAAACGGATGCTTTTTTAGTTAATTGTTTTCTTAGAAATGGAGGAGAAATAGTTTTTTATTTTAATAATAAAAATTTTGATTTAAAAGGTTGGGATTTAAAAGGTTTAAATGAAAACAAAATAACTTTTAAAATATTAAATATTATTAAAAATTCTGAAATTAGGGAAAGTTTTTTTAATATTCCAAGTATAAATTAAGAAACCATTTTTCCAACTTTTTCACCACCAAAAATGTGAAAATGAAGATGAGGAACTTCTTGGCCTCCATTTTTTCCAATATTTGCTAAAGTTCTATAACCACCATCTATATTTGAAATTTTTAATAATTTAGCAACATGAGATATTGCTTTAAACAATTCTATGATTTCTTTTTCTTTAGCATTTTGTGTAAAGTCATCTAAATCTAAGTATGACCCTTTCGGTATTACTAAAGCATGAATCTTTCTTTGTGGGTTTATATCGTGAAAAGACAAAGCATATTCATTTTCATAAATTTTCTTACAAGGAATCTCGCCTCTTAAAATTTTAGCAAAAATATTATTTTTATCGTACGTCATTTATTCTTTCTTTTTTCAAGTTCTTTCATAACATCTTCAATTTTTATACTATTTGCTTCTAAAAACACTGCCAAATGATAGAGAACATCAGCGGATTCGTGAATTTTATTTGTATCTTTTTCTACTGCCTCGATGAGTTCCCCTATTTCTTCTTTGACTTTTTCTACACTTAATTTTTTATCTTTTAGCAATTTGCTTGTATAGGATTTTTCAAGTGAAGAAGTTTTTCTTTTGCGAATTACTTCAATTAATTCTTCTAAAGTTTTTAACATTTATTAGATTCTTACAGTAATTCCTTTTGATACTAAATATTTTTTTGCATCTTGTATTGAGAACTCACCAAAGTGAAATATCGATGCAGCTAAAACTGCACTAGCTTCGGCTATTTTAAGACCTTCATAAAGATGCTCAAGTTTACCAACTCCTCCTGATGCTATAACTGGTATATTTACTAAACTAGATACTTTTTTTGTTAAATCTAGATCATAGCCTTTTTTTGTACCATCTCTATCCATAGAGGTAAGTAGTATTTCTCCAGCGCCAAGATTTTCTGCCTCTTTTATATAATCCATTACATTTTTACCTGAAGATTTTCTACCTCCATGGGTAAATACTTCCCATTTGTTTTCCCCTACTTTTTTTGCATCGACTGCAACAACAATACATTGTGAGCCAAATTTTTGAGCCCCTTCTTTTACTATATTTAAATTATTTACTGCGGCAGTATTTATTGAAACTTTATCTGCTCCCGAATTGAGAAGGTTTGAAATATCTTTTAGGTTTCTTACACCACCACCAACTGTTAAAGGAACAAAACAATTTTGAGATGTTTTACTTACAATCTCTAAAATAATATCTCTATTTTCATTTGAAGCTGTTATATCTAAAAAACAAATTTCATCTGCACCGTTTTCACTGTAAAACTTAGCCTGTTCAGAAGGATCCCCAGCATCGACTAAATCTACAAAATTTATACCCTTTACTACTCTTCCGTTTTTTATATCCAAACAAGGTATTATTCTCTTCTTATACATTAAATCAATTTACTTAGTTCTTTTAAATTAATATTTCCGTCGTATATGGCTTTACCGATGATAACACCTTCTATATTTTTAAATTTTTTATTTTTAATATTTAAAACATCTTTTATAGAAGAAATACCCCCAGAAACAACAATCGGAATTTTTGTTAGATTTGATAAAGACAAAGTTTCTTTGAGATTTGGTCCAGTTTTTGTTCCGTCTTTTTCAATATCGGTATAAATTATCCTAGAAATGCTTAAATCTTTAATCTCATCTATAAAATCTGTGGCCCTTATATTTGTTTTTTTTGTCCAACCAGATAAAGCAATGAAGCCATTTTTTGTATCAATCGATAGTACAATTTTATCTTTAAATTTCTTACAAGCAATTTCCAAAAAATCTTTGTCTTCTATTGCTCTAGTTCCTAAAATTATTTTATCTACTCCAACATCTAATAATTCATTAATTTGATCAAGGGTTCTTATGCCTCCACCCACCTGAATATTTGCTCTGTTTAACCTGCTAATTTCTTTTATAATTTCTTTGCTAAATGATTTTCCTTTTAAAGCCCCATCTAAATCAACAATATGTAAATTATAAAAACCAAAATTAATAAAGACTTTTGCTTGTTCCAAAGGAGATTTTTCGTATTCTTTTAATTGGTTAAAATCACCCTTTAACAATCTCACACATTTCCCCTCTTTGATGTCTATCGCAGGAAATATTATCATTTTAAGATTAAAGTTTACCTTTTGTTGAAGGTACTAAGTTTTTAATTCTTTTATCAACTGTCAAAGCTTCTTTTAGAGTTTTTGCTAAAGCCTTAAAACAAGATTCGATTTTATGGTGACTATTTTCCCCGTAAATATTTTCAACATGTAATGTAATACCTGCTGATTGCGAAAAAGCTTGAAACCATTCTTTAAAAAGCTCAGTATCCATTTCACCTAATTTCTCAACTTTTAGATCTACTTTCCAAACTAAGTAGGGCCTACCTGAAATATCGAGTGCAACCCTAGTCAAAGTTTCATCCATAGGTATTAAGGCACTGGAGTATCTTTTTATTCCTTTTAGTTTCCCAGCTGCTTTTTTGATTGCTTCGCCTAATGCAATCCCAGTATCTTCTGTACTATGATGTAAATCTATGTGCGTATCACCCTTTACAGTAAGTTTAATGTCTATGAGGGAATGTTTGGATAATTGTTCTAACATATGATCCAAAAATCCAATTTGGGTTTTTATGTTGTAACTACCCTTTCCGTCCAAATTAACTTCTGCAATAATATTGGTCTCTTTTGTTTTTCTTAATATTTTAGCTTTTCTGCTCATAGTTTTGAGATTTACTATAAAGATATATAACTAAATTTACCTTTTAGCAATAAATGCCAATTTGAGGTCTTGAAGATTCAATTTCAATCTCCACATAAGTAATAGTTATGAATACAAATCAAAATTGGCATGGAACTACCATTGTCTTAATTAGAAAGGGAAATCAAACCATTGTAGCAGGAGATGGTCAGGTTAGCTTAGGAAATACCGTGCTAAAAAGCAAAGCAAAGAAAGTAAGAAAGATTGAGAAAAGAAATGTGATTGCTGGTTTTGCTGGTTCTACAGCTGATGCTTTAACTCTTTTTGAAAGACTTGAAGCTAAATTAGAAAAACACGCTGGTAACTTAACTAGAGCAGCTGTCGAACTTGCAAAAGATTGGCGTACCGATAAGTACTTGAGAAGATTAGAAGCGCTAATGGCTGTGGCCGACAAAGAAAAAAGTTTTATTATTTCTGGAACTGGTGACGTTTTAGAACCAGAAGATGGAATTATTGGAATAGGTTCTGGAGGTAATTATGCTTTAGCTGCTGCTAAAGTTTTAATTGGAACAGATATGTCAGCGGAAGAAATTGCTAAAAAATCATTAAAAGTTGCTTCTGAGATCTGTGTATTTACAAATAATAATGTTACGATAGAGAAAGTTTAAAGATGCCTCAAAAAACTCCAAATCTTAAAATTGTTAAAGATGCATCAAAGAAAGAAAGTTCGAAGGTTAGCGCATTATCTCCGAGAGAGATAGTTTCAGAACTTGATAGATATGTTATTGGCCAAGGACAAGCTAAAAGAGCAGTTGCTGTCGCTTTAAGAAATCGTTGGAGAAGACAAGCTTTATCTGATGAGATGAAAGATGAGGTTCTGCCTAAAAATATTCTAATGATTGGACCAACTGGAGTTGGTAAAACAGAAATTTCAAGAAGACTTTCAAAATTAGCCCAGGCACCTTTTATAAAAGTTGAAGCCACAAGATTTACAGAAGTTGGATACGTTGGAAGAGATGTAGAACAGATTATCAGAGATTTAATTGAAATAGCAATTGCTATGGAAAGAGAAAAGAAAAGGAAAGAAGTTCATGCTAAAGCACAGTTAGCTGCTGAAGAAAAAGTCTTGGATGCTCTTGTGGGTAAAAAAGCAAGTTTAGCTACCAGAGAAAGTTTTAGAAAAAGATTGAGGTCTGGTGATCTAGACAAAAATGAAATTGAAGTTGAGGTAAACGATACCTCTTCTGGCATGCCATCCTTTGAAATTCCTGGAATGCCTGGTGCAAATATCGGAATGGTAAACCTAGGCGAGATGCTTGGAAAAACTATGGGTCCAAAAGGTAAAAAAAAGAAAATGACAGTTAAGGAGTCCCACGAGATATTAATAGCTCAGGAATCTGATAAAATGATAGAACAAGAAAAGATTATCAAAGAAGCTAAGGATTCAACCGAAAACAATGGAATTGTATTTTTAGATGAAATAGACAAAGTTTCTGCTCGAAGTGATAGGGTAGGAGGAGATGTTTCTAGAGAAGGCGTTCAGAGAGATCTTTTACCGTTAATAGAAGGTACAACTGTAAATACAAAATATGGTCCTGTTAAAACTGATCACATTTTATTTATTGCATCAGGTGCCTTTCAATTAGCAAAGCCATCCGATCTACTTCCTGAATTGCAAGGACGTTTACCAATAAGAGTTGAATTAAATGCATTAACAGAAGAAGACTTCAAAAGAATTCTAAAAGAGCCAGATAATAGTTTAATTAAACAATACAGGGCTTTATTAAAAACTGAAGATGTTGATTTAGAGTTTTCTGATGATGGTATTGATATGCTGGCAAAACTTTCTACTGAAATAAATTCTACAGTTGAAAATATAGGAGCAAGAAGATTGCATACAATAATTGAAAAAGTTCTAGATGAAATAAGCTTTACAGCATCAGACAAAGCTGGTCAAAAAATCAAGATAGACAAAGATTATGTAGTAAAAAATCTTGGTAACCTTGTTAAAGATACTGATTTATCTAAATTTATCTTATAATTTTTTTTAGTTTAATTAATAGAGCACCTGATCCTCCCGATCCTTGATCTGCTTGTTCTATTTCATTTATTTTTGAATTTAAGTCTGAATTATTTTTTATAAATTCTGGTATTGTATTTCTTAACTTACCAAACTCATCAGAAATATATACATTAGTGCTTGATTTAGAATGAATTCCTTTTCCTGTAATAATTAAAATTTCAGAGACACCTTTATCATAACAAGAGTTAATTATTTCACTTATTTTTTTATTTGCATTTTCTATAGAGTAACCATGAAAATCAAATTTAAATCTTCCAGGTTCATTATTTTTTTTTTTAGAGAGGCTATCCTTGTTTGAAAGATTGGGAAGATTATCTATAAATTCTCTCCAATCTTTTTTATCTTTTTTTGATAAATCTTTTTTAATCAACTATTTTTAATTTCTGCAAGATACCAATTCGGACTTGAACTTGATATTTTTTTGGTAAATTTCCAATGATCAATTACTGTCTTAATTTTATCTGGATCACCTTCTATAACTTTATTATTTATATCTTTTTTAACAGATATAATTTCACTTACAAACTTTACAGTAAAAAAAAGTGCTTCTGCTGTTTTTTCAAACTTTTCTATGGTAGATGATTTAACCCCAACAAAAGTAAGTTCAGATTTAATTTTTTTAGCATTTCTTTCCTCAATTGCCGAAGTAAAATTATTAGACATATTTTTTGTTAATAAAGTATTTAAACTTTTTTTATCGCCCTTTGAAAAGGCTGTTATTATATTTTCGTAAGCTATTTCTGCTCCCTTTAAAAATTGTTTTCTTTGTGAGGGATCAAATTCTGTTGTCTTACTGTCTTGTTTTTGTTTAATTCCTTCTTTAAATTTTTCAAATTTCTTTTCATTAAAATCCGAAAAAACCTTATCTTCATGGCCAGTTTTTCTTCCAAGAATATTCCTTAATCGAAGAACGATAAAACCAGCAATCATTGCTAGAAGAATTATGTCTAGATATCCAAAACTATTACTCATTGTTTGCTAAATATATCTTATTAATATAACTTTCAAAATGACAAATGAACACAATATTATTGTATTTGATAGCCGTACCTGCAATAGAAATATATGTGATGATCAAAATTGGTCAAAATATTGGTGCTTTTACTACAGTATCTCTAATATTTGTCACAGCTTTTGTAGGTATATATTTTGCAAAAATTGAAGGATTAAATACCCTAAGATCTGGTGTTTACAATTTATATAAAAATAAGATTCCCCTTTTTGAAATGATTTCAGGTGCTTCGATAGCTCTAGCTGCGATGTTGTTAATAATACCAGGTTTTATAACAGACTTTTTTGGTTTTATATTATTATTTCCACCAACAAGAAAGTTAATAATAAATTCTTTTATAAGAAAAAATAATCCGATAAGAAAAAAAGAAAATGATTTTATAGAGGGAGAAACTTTGGACAAAGATCAAAATAACAAGGATGAACTATAATATCGTCGGTAAATATATCAAGAATGTAGATTTTAATATTCCTGATTCAAAATCATACTTTCTGATTGAGAAAAATATAGGAAATTATAAAATTAATTTTGACATCAAAAGTAAAAAAATAAAAGAAAATATTTACGAAATAGACACCAATTTAAGGCTAGTGTCTAAAGAATCCAGTGGAAACGAAATTAAAGTTTCAATTGTATTTTCCACACTAATAAACTTTAAGGAAGATATAAAAAATAAAAAGGATTTAGAGAAAATTGTTTTGGTTGATGTGCCAACATCTATTTATCCTGATATTAGAAGTACTCTCATTTTTTTATTTGAAAAGTCGGGATTCAAAAAGATAAGTCTAGAAAAAACTATTGATTTTAAAAACTTATATAAAAAAAATAATTAAAAGTAATTTTTTTTCATTTCTTTTTTTAAAAAATCTTTGTGATTAATGTATTCCTTTTCTGTTGGCTCTATAACAATTGTAGAATTTTGTTTTTTAGTAATAAATTTTTTTACATTTTGTTTTTTTTCTACTGTTTCATTTAAAGAGAGCGTTGGTTCTTTCTGATCAATCAAATTAATATAAACTTCCCTTAAAAGCTGGCAATCTAAAAGGGCATTATGTTTTTCCCTTTTTGAACTATCAATTCCATATCTTTTGCATAGGTTATCTAAAGAATTTGAAGTGCCAGGAAATTTTCCTCTTGCTATCTCGAGGGTATCTACAACGTTATTAGTGTTGATCAAATTTTTATTAATTTTTTTTAATTCATGATTGATAAAAGAAATATCAAATGGAGCATTATGAATTATTAATTTTTTTCCGTTTATAAATTCTAAAAATTCATCTGCTATCTCTTCAAATTTTTTTTCTCTTTTTAATTTTTCGTATGAATATCCATGTATTTTAAATGCATCCTCAGATACTTCTCTTTCAGGATTTATTAGTTTGTAAAAAACTTTTTTAGTAGGTATTAAGTCTTTTGTCTCAATACATGCAATTTCTAAAATTCTATCACCTTTTTCTGGTGATAGTCCAGTTGTCTCTGTATCTAGAATTATTTCATTCATATTTTATTTTTTATAATCATAACATTTTTTCGTAGGTTTTTTAAAGAACCGTTATTGTTGATAACATGGTCAGAAAACTTAATTTTTTTTATAGGTGAAAGTTGTCTTTTATCTAATAGTTTGAAAAAAATTTTGTTTTTCCTTCTTTTAAGATATCTCTTTAATCTTAAAACTTTTTTTGAGTTTACAAGTATTATTTTATCAAAACTTTTCATTAATCTACTTTCTATTAGAAGTGGAATTTCAAAAATCAAAAATTTTTGTCTCTTGTTTTTTTTTACAAAACTTTTTAACTCTTTTCTCACAAGCGGATGTATTATTTTCTCTATTGTTCTTAATTTTTCTGGATTTTTGCTAAGAAGCTTTTTTATTTGATTTTTATTATTTGTGCCTAATTTCTTTATAATTTTATTCTTAAAAAATCTCTTTTTGTAAATTTTTTTAACTTCTTTATCAGCATCAAAAAGCAAATATTTTTTTCCTGAAAGCATTTTTGCTACAGTAGTTTTTCCAGATGCTATCGAACCAGTAACCGCTATTTTAATCATCACCTAATAATTTAATTACAGTATTGTCAATTTTTGGTTTGATATTGTGCCAAATTTTAAATGATAATTGAGCCTGATAAACAAACATCATTTTTCCATTTTCTATATGATTGTTTAATTTTTCGGCCTTTAAAAGAAACCTTGTTTTAGAGGGGCTATAAATGACATCGTAAAATAACTTGTTGGAACCAATCTTAGAATAATCTAATTTTATTTCATCATCTTCTTTAAGGCCCAGACTTGTAGCATTAATTGTAATATCAGAATTTATAGTGTCGCCCCAATTTATTATTTTTAAATTAGGATATTTTTTTTTGATAATTTCAGATTTTTCTTTAGTTCTGTTACTTAAAGTAATATCAGAAATACCCATTCTGTTTAACGCATAGATAATTGACGGTGCTACCCCTCCTGCTCCTAAAACAAAAGCTTTTTTCCCTTTAACAGGGTAATTAATATTTTGAAGAGCATATTCAAATCCACCAACATCAGTGTTGTCTCCGATAATTTTATCCTTTTTTTTGTATATTGTATTTACAGAATTTGTATCTTTAGCAATGGATGTTAGCTCATTTAAAAAAGGTATAACTGATTTTTTAAAAGGAACCGTAACATTAATTCCTGAGATTTTTTCATTCCCAAGCTCATTAATAATTCCTTTGATATCTGCTTCTGTAAGCAATTTTTTTTCGTAAGTTGCGTTTAAATTATTTTGTTTAATCCAATGATTGTGTAAATTGGGAGACAGAGAATGATCTATAGGGTTTCCTATAACTAGATATTTTTTCATTTAAAATTTTTTAAATACTCCTTAATTTGCTTAATCGGGAGGCCCATGATTGTATCTTCGTCTCCTTCTATTTTGGAAAACAAAGATCTTCCACCTGCTTCGATTTGATAAACTCCATATGCATATAATTCTTTGTCATTTATCTTGCTTAAGTACAGTTTAATTTCGTCTAAATTAAGTTGCTTCATTGTTAAAGTAGAAGCATCTGTATGATTCCATATCATAGATCCATTCTTAGATATACAAACCGAACTGATGAGCTGGTGTTTTTTTCCATTCAATTTTTTAAGTATACTTAAAGCTTCGATTCTGTTTTTTGGTTTGGAAATAAGTTCGCCGTTTAAATCTATAACACTGTCCGCGCCCAAGACTATTAGATCGGGCTTTTTAGAACTAACCTTATTTGCTTTTAGTTCTGCTAAATTTTTTGAGATTAACAAAGGGTTTGCTCCTGTTGATATGAGGGAGTTTTTTACCTCGTCTTCGTCTACATTTGACGGAAAAACTTCACAAGTTATTTGGTTTTTGGTTAAAATATTTTTTCTTACCCCGCTTTTAGAAGCTAAAACAATTTTCATTTGTTATTTTTAATCTCACAAATTTTAATAATAGATGCTGCTGTTTCCTCAACAGATCTTCTTGTTACATCTATCGATGGCCAATTATATTTCTTGAACATTTTTTTTGAATTTTCCACTTCAGTTCTGATTTTTTCAACATCGGTATAAGTTTTTAAATCAATAGTAGTATTCACATTTACTCTGGTTTTTCTTACTTCCGCTAGTCTCTCCGGATCGGCGAACAAGCCTATGACACAAAGATTTTTACTTTCTTTTTCTAAAGTTGGTGGAATATCTTGTTCTAAAACTAGAGGTATGTTGAGTGTTTTGTATCCTCTATTTGCTAGATAGATTGATGTTGGTGTTTTGCTAGTCCTGCTTACCCCTAACAAAATTACATCAGCTTCTCTTATATCTTCGTTTTTCTTTCCGTCATCATGAGACATTGTAAATTGTATGGCCTCTATTCTTTTATAATAATCTTCGTCTAAAACATGTTGTGCGCTAGCTTTGTGTGTTGCTTTTTGGTTTAACAATTTAGAAAAGCTTAAAATTAAATTGCCCAACACACCGAAGCAGGGAATACTATTTTTTTCACATTCGGCTGCTAAAAATTTGGCCAGCTTTGTGTCTACTATTGTGTATAGTATTATAGAATTCTCTTTATTATTACATTCTTTAATAATCTTATCGATTTGTTGTTGGGTTCTTATAAAAACAAATTCTTTTTTTTCATAATCAAAATTCGCAAACTGTGATTGTAGCGCAAGGAAAATTCTATCTAGGGTTTCACCTGTCGAGTCTGATATTAAAAATATTTGATATTTTGTTGTCATTAAGTCTGTGAATTATTTTAATATAATTAATAGATATAAATAAATAATCATAAAAGGGATTTTTTATTCACCTCAATTAACAAATGTTCAACAGTTAATATAATGTTTATAATTTTATACTTAATAATCAACAGTGTTTATAATTAAGGAAAACCCAAGTTTATCGACATGTTTAATACACAAAATATGTAGATAAAATGAATTTTATCCCATTTTCACTAACTAACATGACCTATTACATCAATTAAAATTTAAACTTATACTATGTATTAATGAATAAATTATCTGAATGTATAATAAATAAAAATTCTTCTTACAAACCTGTTTGGTTTATGAGACAAGCTGGAAGATATCTTTCTGAATTTAGAGAAATAAGAAAAAACAATCAAAATTTTATAAAGTTATGCTTGAACACTAAATTAACCACAGAAATAACCTTGCAACCTTTAAATAAGTTTGATTTGGATGCGGCCATTATTTTTTCTGATATCCTTATGATACCGTATGGTCTTGGTCAATCTGTAGAATTTAAAAAAGGAGAAGGACCCCTTTTAGGTAATTTGGATTTAGATGAAATTATAAATACAAACAAAACAAAATTTATTAAAAAAATAAATCCTGTTTACGAAGCAATAAGTAATGTTAAAAGAAAGATAAAAAACAAGAGCATTATAGGATTTGCAGGCGCACCATGGACGTTGCTAGTTTACATATTAAATAAAAAATCACCAAAAAAAGATTTTGACTTCAGTAAAATCAATAAAGATAAATCTTTGGTTAATAAATTATTAAAAAAATTAGAAGAAATGATTTGTTTGCATATCGAAAAACAAATTCAAGCTGGCGCAGATGTCATACAAATTTTTGACTCTTGGGCAGGATTGTTGCCGAAAAATGAATTGGACAAATATTGTTATGCCCCTACTCAGAGGATTATAAACCAACTTAGAAGCAAGGGAGTTCCAATAATTTGCTTTCCAAAAGGAATAGGAAAAAATTATCAAGATTTTTGTTCAGCAGTTAAACCTCATTGCATCAGCATAGATTACGAAACAGATCCGGAATGGGCGAAGCAGAATTTAAAAGGAATCCCAATACAAGGAGGCCTAGATCCAAAAGTTTTATTAAAAAGTCATGAAAACATTAAAACGGAGGTAGAAAACTATCTTAATGTTTTTTCAGATTATCCGTATATTTTTAACTTGGGACACGGAGTTTTGCCAGAAACTAAACCTGAAACAATAAATTATGTTACAAATCTAGTAAAAAATAGAAAATGAAAGAAGATCATCCAAAAATAAACTATGGTAAAACTGGTTTGCTTTTAATCAACCTTGGAACCCCCGATTCTACTAGCTGGTGGGATATTAGAAAATATTTAAAAGAATTTTTATCAGATAGAAGAGTGATAGAAGTTAATCCGCTGTTATGGCAGATTATCTTGAATCTTTTTATACTTAATTTACGTCCCTCTAAAACAGCCAAAGCTTATAAAAAAATTTGGATGAAAAAAGAAAATATGTCTCCCCTTAGATATTATACCATAATGCAAACGAAAAAATTATCTGAAAAAATAAAAAATAAAAATATAATTGTAGATTTTGCAATGAGGTACGGAACCCCAAGTATAAAAAGTAAAATGGAAAAATTGAAAAAAAAAGGATGTGAAAATATAATTGTTCTGCCTTTATACCCCCAGTATGCCGCGGCAACAACCGCTACCGTTTGCGATCAAGTATATAGAATTCTTATTAAAATGAGGTGGCAGCCAAGTTTACAAATTATCCCCCACTACGAGTCCGAGCCATTATATATTGATGCTTTAGAAAATAGTTTAAATAAAAAAATTTCTGAAATAAATTGGAAACCTGACTTAGTAATAGCTTCTTATCACGGAATACCCAAAAAATATTTTGAAAAAGGCGATCCGTATCATTGTTATTGCCAAAAAACTTCAAGACTTTTATCTGAAAAATTTAATAAAATTCCAATTAAAACTACATTTCAGTCAAGATTTGGGCCACAAGAGTGGTTGCAGCCGTACACGGACAAAACTTTAGAAAGTTTAGCAAAAAATGGAACAAAAAATGTTCTCGTAATTTGTCCGGGGTTTTCGTCCGATTGTGTTGAGACTTTAGAGGAAATAGCCATTCAAGGAAAAGAGAGCTTCCTAAGTAATGGAGGAAAGAATCTTGATATAGTACCGTGTTTGAATGATACAGACGATCATATTAATTTATTTGAGCACTTAGTTAAAAAATATTTTGTTGAATGAATTCATATTTAATATTTAAAGCACTACACTTAATCGCGGTTATATCCTGGATGGCAGGTTTATTATATCTACCAAGGATATTTGTCTATCATTCAGAGACAAATAAAATTGAGGTTCAAGAAACTTTTAAGGTAATGGAGAAAAGACTCTTTTTGTACATAATGAATCCAGCAATGATTTTATCTTGGTTATTTGGCTTCCTTCTAATACATTCCATAGGATTACAGTCGCTAAAAGAGCTCTGGGTCGTTGCTAAACTTATTTTGGTTGTTTCTTTGACATTTTATCACTTTTTTTTATTTAATTGTCTTAAGAAATTTAACATTAATAGAAACGATTATTCGCCCAAATTTTTTAGAATTATCAACGAAGTTCCTACGGTTTTGTTAATTGTCATAATATTTCTGGTGGTTTTTAAGCCTATTTAGACTTGAATATTAATTTTAATCAACTATATTAGTAATACTTACCTTAACGACAATAATCATTATGAACTTACAAGAATTAAAGAAAAAGTCGCCTTCAGAGCTTATTTCGCAAGCTGAAAAGCTTGGTATAGAGAATCCCAGCACATTAAGAAAACAGGAAATATTGTTTTCAATCTTAAAAAAATTAGCAGAAAAGAACGAACAGATTACTGGCGGTGGTGTGCTAGAGGTTTTACAGGATGGATTTGGTTTTCTTAGAGCCATCGAATCAAACTATTTACCGGGACCCGATGATATATATGTAAGCCCGAGCCAGATTAGAAGATTTGGTTTAAGAACAGGCGATTCAGTTGAAGGGGAAATTAGAGCCCCAAAAGATGCTGAAAGATACTTTGCTTTATTGAAGGTTAATCAAATAAATTTTGAAAATCCAGAGAAAGGTAGAAACAAAATTGCTTTTGATAACTTAACTCCGCTTTACCCTGACCATCAATTAAAAATGGAAGTTGAAAAAAATACAACAGAAAAAAGACCGGACCAAACACCTAGACTTATAGATTTGGTAAGCCCCATAGGGAAGGGACAAAGATCTCTTATAATTTCACCACCAAAAGCTGGTAAAACTATTATTTTACAGAATATTGCCCATTCTTTAGCTGTAAATCATCCAGAATGTTATCTGATGGTTCTATTAATTGATGAGAGACCGGAAGAAGTTACGGATATGCAAAGAACCGTAAAAGGTGAAGTTATAAGCTCAACTTTTGATGAACCAGCTGCCCGGCATGTCGCTGTAGCTGAAATGGTTATAGAAAAAGCTAAAAGATTAGTTGAACATAAAAAAGATGTGGTAATACTTTTAGATTCAATAACGAGATTGGGAAGAGCCTATAATGCTGTTGTTCCAAGCTCAGGTAAAGTTTTGACCGGAGGTGTTGATGCTAACGCTTTACAAAGGCCAAAAAGATTTTTTGGAGCCGCGAGAAATGTTGAGCAAGGCGGTTCACTAACGATCATATCAACTGCTCTAGTTGATACAGGAAGCAGAATGGATGAAGTAATTTTTGAAGAATTTAAAGGCACAGGTAATTCAGAGCTTATTCTTGACAGAAAGATTGCGGATAAAAGAATTTATCCCGCAATTGATATCACTCGTTCAGGAACAAGACGGGAAGAACTTTTATTTAAGAAAGAAGATTTAACCAAAGTTAATGTTTTAAGAAGAATTATAAGCCCCATGGGGACCATGGATGGTATTGAGTTTTTAATGTCAAAATTAAAAAATACAAAAAATAACTCAGACTTTTTTGTATCTATGAATAAACCAAGTTAAAAATTTCATTGAATTAAATTTTTGTCATCATAGTCTTGATAGAAGTTAAACTTAATAATTTCATTTAAAGTCTCTGCAATTTCTTTCAGATGAACAATTTCCAATAATTTTTGTTTCTCTCCTACAGAAATAGGACATATCATGGCTAACGTACAAACTTGTTGATATTTTTTAAGTTTCGCTAGTTCGGCCCAATTAATTAAAATACCTTGTTTTTCAAAAAGCCTTTTACAATTGTTTGTCAAAATTTCTAATAAGTCCTCTTTTAAAAGACTGTTAGAAATTTTTCCGTCCTCTTGGAATTCTTTATAATTAACCTCGAATTCTCTATATAGTTTATTATTTTTTGACTCGTTAATAATTTCAAAGCGGGTTAACCCCAAAAGATTTATAAGTATCCTTCCATCTTTAGTTTTGCTGTGCGTGTTTATTTTACCAAGACAACCAATTTTAAATACATTACCATCAAGCTCTTTTGATTGAATCATTCCAATAAGCTTTTGAGATTTTAAAGAATCTTCTACCATTTCAAGATATCTATTTTCGAAAATATTCAAAGGAAGGTTCGTACCTGGGAAAAAAATTACACCTTTTAAGGGAAAAACTGGAATTTTTTTGGGAAAGTTATTTTTCATAAAAATTTGAATTTTCTAATTTAAGTAAACTTATTTTTAATCTAATCCCCCTTTTTGCAGAAAATCCCCCTAAACTTCCATCTGATCTAATTACTCTGTGACAAGGAACCACTATTACATGTTTATTTTCCCCACAAACTCTGCCCACATATCTCGGTGAAAATTTAAGTTTTTTTGCAATTTGACCATAACTTTTCACTTTTCCTTTTTTTATTTTTTTTATTTCCGCCCAAATTTTTTTTTGGTTGCAGTTACCTGTTAATTTAATGGGGAAACCCATTTTTTCATTTTTTGAGTTAAAATATGAAATATATTTTTTTTTGACCCTTCTAAGATTTTTAGAAGGAAATCCCTCATTTTTTGTCTTGGCAAAGAGAATTTTAGTTATTTTACTCCCTTCTTCGGTAGCAGAAATCCAACCAAACTTAGTATTAAAAGAAATAGTGTTTTTCATATATTCTATGCTATGAAAAAATAAAAAAAATACAAATGAATATATTTGCACTATCAACAGGAAAAGGTCCTTCAGGAATTGCAATTTTGAGATTGTCTGGAAAAGATAGCTTACAAATTTCAAAACTAATAACAAAGAAAAATGACATAAAATCCAAAGAGGTTAACCTTTGTAAATTTTATGATCCTTCAAATGGAAAAATGATCGACGAAGGATTATTACTTTGGTCGCCTAGTCCAAATAGCTATACAGGGGAGGATTTGGCAGAGTTCCATACCCACGGAAGCAACGCTGTTGTTAGTTGTTTTTTGAAGGTACTTGGCGAACAAGAAAATTGTAGATTAGCAGAGCCAGGAGAATTTACTAAGATTGCATTTCAGAACAATAAAATGGATTTAATCGAAGCCGAAAGTATAGGGGACCTTATACATGCTGAAACAGAGCTTCAAAGACAGCAGGCCATAAAACTAATCCAAGGGAATGCATCAAATCACTATAATTCTTTAAGAGAAAAGCTAGTTAAATCTTTGTCTTATATTGAGGCAAAAATAGACTTCGCCGAAGACGACCTGCCAGAGAATGTTTTAAAAGAGGTTCAGGCCTCCATAAAGCAGGTTCATAAGGATATTAAACAGATATTAGAGGACCAAAAAATAGGAGAGAAAATTAGAGATGGTTTCAGAATATCCATCGTAGGGGATGTAAATGCAGGAAAGTCTTCTCTATTAAATCTACTTTCTAAAAAAGAAGCAGCTATTGTCTCTGGACAAGAAGGGACCACACGAGACGTAATAGAGACCTATCTTAATATTGATGGATATCCCGTCATTCTTGCTGATACCGCAGGTATAAGAAAGGTAAAAAATAAGGTCGAAAAAGAGGGGATAAAAAGAGCCATTAAGAAAGCCAAAGATGCTGATTTAACTTTAGTAATGATAGATGCATCGAAAAAAACAATTAACAAAGATCTAATAAAATTGATCAATAAAGACTGTATACTGGTTTTTAACAAGTCAGATTTAAGTAAAAAAACTCCAAAAAATGAATTTGAGCAAAATGATCAAATTCTGATATCAGTAAAAAAAAATAAAAATATTGATAGTCTTATTAAGACAATAAAGCAGAAGCTGAGTAAAAAATTTATAAAAGCAAATAATATTCTGGTTACTAGAGAAAGACATCGAACTAAACTTAATGCAGCATTAAAAGAAATAGAGAAATTTTTAAAGAAAGATCAAAAAAAAGAGATCGAAACGGCTGCAGAAGATCTCAGACTAGCCACGAGACATCTTGGGGGTATAGTAGGGAAGGTTGACGTAGAAGAAATACTGGGTTCTATATTTCAGGACTTTTGTATTGGTAAATAACCCATCTTTGGGCTTGTAAAATAACATTTCATCGATACATTTGCTCTATGAACAATAAAATGACCTTTGATGTTGCTGTAATAGGTGGTGGACACGCTGGATGTGAGGCTGCGGCAGCATCGGCCAGAATGGGCGTAAATACTGGTCTTTTTACTCATAAAATAGAGACTATAGGTGAAATGTCATGCAACCCGGCCATAGGTGGACTAGGCAAAGGTCACTTAGTTCGAGAAATTGATGCCTTGGATGGGGTTATGGGTGATGTAGCCGACAAATCAGGAATTCAGTTTAGATTATTGAACAGAAGCAGAGGTCCAGCAGTCAGAGGACCACGAACTCAGTCAGACAGAAAGCTTTACAAGAAATATATGCAGGAGCTATTG
>MDTB01209945.1_pt1 | contig 27555 bp, 29 predicted proteins | sample 811161 | NCBI WGS metagenome assembly MDTB01 (sample SAMN05326650, study PRJNA326480) | marine metagenome | isolation source: seawater | place: Mediterranean Sea | collected 2009 | reverse complement strand
TGTTACTCTTAATCCATTTATAAATTTTGTCTTAATATTTTCTTTTTTAAGCTTCCTCTCAATTCTCGGGCCACCACCATGGACAACAATAATTGCAAGCCCTAGTTTATTTAAAACACTTATATCTTCAATGAAATTATTAAAGATATTTCTATCTATTAGAACATTTCCACCATATTTAATAACTATTAATTCATCTTTATATTTATTGATGTATTTTTGAACATTATTTATATTTGGAGCTGATTTTGGCCAAAACTTTTTAATTTCCTCTAAGTATTTATCTCCAGACATTTAATTAGTTTTTATTTTAGTTTTCCTCATTATTACCCATTGTTGTGCGATAGTTAAAATATTGTTAACAGTCCAATACACAACAAGTCCTGACGGAAACGGTGCTAAAATTATTGTTAAAAATAATGGGAAGAATGCAAAAATTTTTGCTTGAATCGGATCTGCTGGAGCTGGATTAAGTTTTTGCTGCAAGTACATTGTTAATCCCATTAAAATCGGCCAAATACCTATAACTAAAAATCCTGGGGGGTCCCACGGTATTAAGCCAAATAAATTAAATAAACTTGTAGGATCTTTCGCTGAAAGATCTTGTATCCAACCAAAGAATGGTTGATGCCTCATTTCTAAAGAAATAAATAACATTTTATAAATTGCAAAAAAGAAAGGAATTTGAATTAAAATCGGCAAACATCCAGATGCGGGATTAATTTTTTCCTTTTTATAAAGAGCCATCATTTCTTGTTGCAGTTTTACCTTGTCCTCTTTATGCAACTCTTTTAATCTTACCATTTCTGGCTGAAGGGCCTTCATTTTAGCCATCGACCTAAATGAATAGTTTGCTAAAGGGAAAAAAATGATCCTTATTGCTAAAGTAATAAGCACAATTGCAATTCCAAAATTTCCAGATAATTTGAACAAATAATCTATAACAAAGAATAAAGGCTTGGTAAAAAAATAAAACCATCCCCAATCGATTGTAAGGTCAAATTTTTCAATTCCCTCACTTTCTGCATAACCATCAACAGTATCAACTTCTTTTGCAGCTACAAACACCCTAACTTCATTGCTCGATGATGATGATGAATTAATTTTTACTGGTGAGTTATGTATATAATTTGCCTTATAAGTATCTTTAAACAAAAAAGTGGATTTGAAACTTTCATCTTTAGATGGCACAACTGCAGTCACCCAATACTTATCAGTTATTCCAAGCCATCCATTAATTGCTTCTCTAGAAATTTTTTTTTCCTTTATATCCTCATAACTATCCTCTTTTAATTCACCATCAAATACTCCAATAAAACCTTCGTGTAGAATATAGAATCCTTGGACATCTTCTGGTTTTTTATTTCTTATAATTTGTGCGTAAGGATACAGTTCGATAATTTCTTTAGAATTATTTTTAACTTCTTGTTTTACTTTAAATAAGTATTTATCATCTAAGCTTATAATTTTTTTAAAAATTATTCCTTGACCATTATTCCATTCAAGTATTACAGTTCCATTTTCTTCAAGAGTTCTTTTTCCCTTAACCGACCATATAGTTTCAATATTAGGAACATTTACTTTATTCCCTAAACTTGTCCATCCCGTCTCTATAAAATATCCATCTCCAGTTTCTTTTGGATTTAAAAAAATAACTTTTTCATCTGAGTCTAATTTTTTTTTGTAATTTTTAAAAGAAAGATCATCAAATATCGCTCCTTTTAAAGATATAGACCCTTGTATCTTTTTATTTTCGATTAAGATCCTATCGTCTTTTACTAAAGCATCTTTTCTAGAAACTTTAGTGATTAATTTTTCTGGATTGATATTTGGAGTAATTTCATTTTTAGCTAAATCTTTAGTATCTATATTTTTATTAATTTGATTTTGACTTTTAGGTTTTGGGGTATCAACAAATGCTCCCCAAAATAGTAGGACTGACATAGACAAAGCTATAGCGACAAAAACATTTTTATTATCCATGTCTCTTCTCCTTATCTTTTTCAACTAAATCTAAACCTTCTCCTCCTCCTAAAATTTTGATCGGGTGGCAACTCAAAATTCTTTTTAAACCCATGACAGAACCTTTTAAAATTCCATAAATCCTCAACGACTCTATAAAGTAATCTGAACATGAAGGCAGATATCTACAATTATTACCTAGCACTGGTGATATTAAAATTTTGTAAATCTTGATGAAAAAAATTAGTATATCGGTAAACAATTTTTTCATTTTTTCAAAATTTTTTGAAACTTTTTGACATAATAGAAAATAAAGTCTTGTGATTTTCATAATACGAACTTGTCTTTCCAAAAACTATATAAGTATAATTAGTGTTAATTGCACCTTTTATTTTAAAGAGTTTTAACACGATTGCTTTAAGTTTTCTTCTTATTTTATTTCTTTTAACAGCATTTCCAATTTTTTTTTTAATTATAAAGCTAATCATAAGGTTATTATTTTTAGATTTAAGAAAGTTTTTAGCAGCAAATATTGAAAAAAATTCTGTGTGTACTTTTTTTTCCTTAAGAACTTTTTTGAAATGGTCGCTTTTTTTTAAACTTATAAGCTTTACCATTTTAAGTTGATATATTTTTTCTACCTTTAGCTCTTCTTCTTGCAATCAGTTTTCTACCGCCTTTAGTAGACATTCTTGATCTGAAGCCATGCCTTCTTTTTCTAATTAATTTGCTTGGTTGGTAAGTTCTTTTCATAAAATAATTTTAGTTATATATTTAATATTGGCACTGATGTACAGTTAAAATTATTGAATGAGCAAGAGTCAAAAAATACTTATAGCTGCAATTTATTTCATATCGTTAGCATTAATCCTATATGGCTTCTTTAGTTTTATAGATTTATCTCAGATTTCCAATTACTCTTACATACAAGAAAAGTCTCAAATTTTAATCAAATATAAATCAAATAACTTACCGCTATTTATTTTTGTCTATTTTATTTTTTCAATTATATGGATTTTACTTTTAGGCTTCGCATCTCCTTTAGCACTAATTAGTGGATTTATTTTTGGAAAATACTTTGGAACAATCATATCAGTTGTTGGTTTTAGTTTAGGCTGTACACTACTTTATGTTTTTGCAAATATGTATTTAAGAGATTATATAGTTAAGTATATAAGCCATAGGATTTCAAATATAATTTTCCTCTTTAAAAAAAACGAATTTTTGTATTTTCTAATTTTTAGATTTGCAGGTGGAGGCGGTATACCTTTCGCTATTCAAAATGTATTACCTGTGGTCTTCAACATGAAGACAAAAAATTATTTCAATGCTACTATAATTGGGTTAATTCCATCAACATTTATTTTAAATTCTCTTGGGTCAGGCATAGAAGAAATAATTGAAACTAATGAGGATCCAACTTTTTTTTCTATAATTACTGACCCAAATATTTATTTGCCTTTAATTGGATTTATATTTATTCTTTTAATTTCATCTTATTTAAAGATAAAAATTTTTAAAAAAGAAAATAAGATTTAATTTGTAAATTTAATAGTTATTATGGAAAATAAACTTTCTTCAGATCCAAGCCCGTATTTACAACAACATAAAAATAACCCAGTACATTGGCAAACTTGGAAAAAAGACGTTCTAGATTACGCAAAAAAAAATAAAAAACCTATTCTTTTAAGCATAGGATACGCCAGTTGTCACTGGTGTCACGTTATGGCTCATGAATCTTTTGAAGATAGTCAAACTGCTGAATTGATGAATAATTATTTTATAAATATTAAAGTTGATCGAGAAGAGAGACCTGATATCGATTTTATATTTCAAAGCGCGTATCAGCTTTTTAATCAGTCCGGAGGGGGTTGGCCTCTAACAATGTTTCTAGATGAAAATGCTGTGCCATTTATGGGCGGAACTTATTTTCCAAAAGAGGAAAAACATGGTTTGCCCTCGTTTAAAGTTTTATTGAAGAAAATAAATGATACTTACAATGAGCAAAGAGATAAAATTATAGCTCAGTCTAATTTAATAAAAAGAAGTTTAGAAATAAAAAAAAGTCCAGTGCTTAAGCAAGATTTTAATCCAATAATAAATTCAGTATTTAACAATCTAGATCCAGATAAAGGTGGCTATATTGGTTCACCAAAGTTTCCAATATTTAATATTTATGAAACACTTCTTTATTTTTACAATAAAAATAAAGATCAAAAATATTTGAAAAGTGTTGAAATTTTTATAGATAAAATTTCTGCTGGAGGAATTTATGATCATGTTGAAGGCGGAATAGCAAGATATACAGTTGATGAAAATTGGTTAGTTCCTCACTTTGAAAAAATGCTTTATGATAATGCGCAGTTTGTTCTTTTACTTTCAAAATTTAATAAAATTAAAAAGAGCAACTACATCAATAAAAAAATTACCCAAACATTAGAATTTTTGGATATCAACTTTAAAACAAGTTCCGGACTTTTTGGTTCTGCTTATGATGCAGATAGTGAAGGGATCGAAGGGAAATATTATACATTTTCTTATAATGAGCTCAAAAACATTAAAGATATAGAAAAATACTATGAGATAGATCCCAAGGGCAATTGGGAAGGAAAAATAATACTAAAAGAAAAAAAATTAGCACCAGAAAATATTACTGAAGAGCTAAAATCGATTAGAAGTAAACGAAAGAAACCTTTTTTTGATAACAAAACTCAATTAGATTTAAATTGTATTTTAATAAGCGCATTTGTGAAAGCACATGAAATTTTACCTCAAAACCAATACCTTAAATCTGCACAAAATATTTATAAAGCAATCGAGAATAAATTTGAAAATTTTCAAATTTACCATAGTAATTCAAAAAACATTTCTTTTTTGGAGGATTATGCTTATTTAATTAATGCTTCTCTTGATTTAGCAGATGCCTCATTAGAGATGAAGTATAGACTAAGCGCTAATCAGCTTATGGAAGATGCAATAAAAAAATTTTATATAAAAGAAAAAAATATTTTTCAAAAAAATCAAATTTTAACTAATGATATTTTTTGTGAACCTATAGATATTAGTGATCACACAATTTCAAATGGCAACTCAATAATGTTAACTAATTTTTCAAGGCTAGGTATGTTAGATGAGGCAAAAAAACTAGCTGATAGTTTAAATGGGTATTTAAATATTTATAAAAATTATATGTTAAGCGGTGTTAGAGCAATTGATTATTTTCAAAATATAAGTTCAGGAAAAAAATGTAATCAAGAAGGGTGCGAAATTTGAAAAAAGATTTAATATATTGGATTGTTTGGTTGCTCCTTATTATTGTTTGGAACTATGGAGTTCCAATGGCAACACCATTTCAAGATGTTATTATTGCAGTAGCTTTATCAATTACATTTATTTTATTAAAAAGAATTAAATTTAAAAAATGAAAAAATTGATAATATTATCGAATGAGAAAGCTTCAAAAAACGATTTAAACGAATACCATTGTATTAATTTAGATCTTCAAATTTTACCAGATGGACTTGATAAATATTATGAAGTAGAATGTATTTTTCGAAAATCAAACAAGCAAGAAAAAAATAAATTCGAAATAAATAAAATCAAAACTTGTTCGAATATTTTAAGTTTTTTGTTTTCTTTGTTTAAAACTTTTTCACAAAAAGATATTAGGTATTTAATAGTCACTATAACTCCCTATACTTTTTTAGGGTTCATATTAATGAAAATTTTTAGGAAAAAAGATATTTTTGTTTATTTAATGAGTAGCGGTCATGAAGAATATAAATTTATTTTAGGAAAGTGGAGTGTTTGGATCTATCATATAATGTTTAAGATAATTACTAGTTTTTCAAAAGTTATTGTGTGTCATGAAAGATTATATGATCAAGAAAAATCGTTTCTTGTAGCCCCCTCACGTTTAAATAATATATGGTTAAACAATCATTCATTACCGAAATTGGACAAACCAAGACTTTTATATGTGGGCAGATTTAATCCCGAAAAAGGTATTGAAAATTTTATTAATTTTTTTAGAGAATTTGAAATAGATTGCGAACTTACAATTGTTGGTGAAGGTGTTAAGCAAAATTATAATGAAAAAAAAATTAATTTTTTAGGTTACATCGAAAATGAAAAAAAATTAATAAATGTTTATGATGAAAATAATATATCAATTCTCCCTTCATTTACTGAGGCGCATCCTTATGTTTTAGAGGAGTCTTTGTCCAGAAATAGACCAGTCATAATCTTTGAAGATATTGAATATGTCAAAAAAAATAAAACAGGAGTGTTTATTTGCAAAAGAGAGAAAAATTCAATATTGAATACCATTAATTATATAATCAAAAATTATGCGTCTGTTCAAAATGAGATGAAAGTCAACAAATTACCCACTAAAGGAACAATGATAAAAAAATTCGTCGAAATTATTAATTAATATTTTGTAAATATGACACATGTTGAATAATTATTATTCATATGATAATAGCAAATAATGAGCCGGGTATTACTTGTAAATCCTCCATTCTATCGTTTATTGGGATCGCACTATAATGCGAATTCCTTAGGTATAGCTTATATCGCGTCTTATCTAAATAAAAGAGGCCATAACACTTGGCTGTACAACGCCGATTATGTCAGTGATTATAGTTATATCAAACTAAAAAAAATTTTTTCTAATTTTAATAGTTACAAAGATTATTTTAACGATGTTGATAATCCTATTTGGCATGAGGTAAAAGATAAAATAATTGAATTTAATCCCGATTGGGTCGGATATACATCTTACACAGCAAACATAAGTGCAATTAAAATTATATCTGATAAAGTTAAAAAATCTAATCCTAACATTAAGCAAGTCGTAGGAGGAGTTCATGCTACGCTTGATACCGATATTTTAAAAACTCTAAAATCAATTGACTATTCTGTCCAAAGAGAAGGAGAAGAGGCATTTCTACAACTAGTTGAAGGAAAAAATCCAAAACATATTATTGGAGTTGTATCTAGAGATAACGATAAACTTTTCAAAACCGGAATAGCTCCAGTCATTAAAGATATTGATGCTTTACCTATGCCACAAAGAGATAAGTTTTGGGGTATACCCGAATCGCAATGGAAAACCGTTGATGTGTCTTATGTGAATACAATAAGAGGATGCCCTTATCAATGCACTTATTGTGCTTCACCTTTTCATTGGGATAGGAAAACTACAAGATTAAGATCTCCAGAATCAGTAATTGAAGAAATGCATTTATTAAAAAACAATTTTTATGTTCCGACTAACTTTGACTATGCCGCGTCAGCTAATATTGATGAAAAAGATCAATTAAAAATTGAGGACAACACAATAGTATATTTTGTTGATGATGTTTTCACAGTTCATAAAAAAAGGGTAAAAAAATTACTAAGAATGATGATTAAGGATAATTTAAAGATGAGATGGAAGTGTGAGGCAAGAGCTGACCACCTTGATGATGAAATTTGTGAATTAATGGCTGAAGCAGGGTGTGAAAGGGTTAAAATTGGTTTTGAGTCCGGCAGTGATAGAATTTTATCCGAAGTAAAGAAATTAGAGACCAGAGAGGAAATGTTAGTTGGAGCAAATATGTTAAAAAAAGCTGGCGTGCCTTTTTCAGCTTATTTTATGGCAGGTTTCCCAGGAGAAACTGACGAAGATCTTAAACAAACTATAGATTTTGCAAAAAAAGTTGATGCGGACTATTATTCTTTATCAGTTCTAGCTCCTTACTATGGCACTGAGCTATACGATCAACTAATGAAAAATGGCCATGAGCTAGACAAACAACCGTGGGAATACTTCTTTCATCAATCACCCAAACCAATGGTTAATGATAAGCTCTCTATGAATGTTTTACAAGAATATCTTTCATTGTCCGAGCTCAATAAAAAATCCAAGAAAAAAAGAGGCTACATTTAAGTTTAACAACTTAATGATGGGAAAAAAAATTTTAGTTACTGGAGGCAGTGGATTTATTGGAAGCCACATAGTTGATCTGCTACTTAAAAAGAAACATAAAGTGATTGTTTTAGATTTAATTAAACCAAAAAAAAAAAATATAAGTTATATAAAGGGATCAGCTCTTAATTTAAATTTAATTAAAAAGATAACAAGAAAAATAGATTATGTTTTCCATCTTTCAGGAGTTTCGGATATAAATAAAGTAAAACGAATACCGATATCTACAATTGAAAATAATATTTTATCAAGTACTTATTTATTAGATGCTTGTAGAGTTAATTCCATTAAACGTATTTTTTTTGCAAGTAGTATCTATGCTCATGGAATGTCAGGAAATCTCTACACTACTTCAAAAATAGCTACTGAAAAGATCATAAAAAATTATAATTTATTATATGGATTAAATTATACAATATTAAGATATGCAACTGCTTATGGTGAAAATAACAGAGGCGCAGATGTAATATCAATATTTACAAAAAATGCTGTCAATAATGTAAATATCAATATTTATGGAGATGGTAAACAAACTAGAGATTTCACTCATGTTAAAGATCTTGCAGCAGGATCAGTAAAATCACTAGATAAGAAATATCAAAACAAAATTTTAACAATTGGCACAAACAAGAGGACATCAATAAAAAATCTTGCAAAAAAAATTGTGAATATTACCAAATCTAAATCAAAAATTTTAATTAAAAAAAATTACAGAAGGTTTGATGATTTTGATTTAAATAAGATAAAAAAAATTAAAAATACTAATCTTCTAAAATTAAGGTCTTTCTTTAATTTAGAAGATGGAATAAAATATTATTTAAAAATAAAATGAAGTGGAAAATACCTTACATTGATTTTGGAAGACAATATAATTCTCAAAAATCAATACATTTAAAAAACTTCAACTCAATCATGTTAAGTGGAGATTTTGTTTTAAGATCTGAAGTTGAAAAATTTGAAAAAAACGTCTCAAAAATACTTAATATTAAATATGTTGTATCGGTCAATAGCTGCACAGATGCAATTTTATTATCTTTGGGTAGTCTAGGAATTAAAAAAGGATCTGAGGTCATTTCAGTTGCTCACACCTATGTAGCTACTTTATCTGCTATTCAACATGTTGGTTTAAAGCCTGTGATGGCAGATATCTCTGACGATTTTAATATCAATCCTAAAGAAATAGAAAAGCTTATAACTAAAAAAACTAAAGCAATATTACCTGTCCATTTGTATGGTCACTCATGTCAAATGGATAAGATTATGAAAATTGCAAAAAAATATAAATTAACAGTCGTGGAGGATTGTGCTCAGTCTTTCGGAGCAAAGTTTAAGAAAAAATTTGTTGGTACTTTTGGTAAAGTAGGGTGTTTCTCGGTTCATCCATTAAAATCTTTAGGAGCGGCTGGTGATGGTGGATTTATAACAACTAATGATAAAAAGCTGTATGAAAAATTGATAAGGTATAGAAATCACGGACAAGGAAGAAGAAAAAATGGTAAGTACCTTAAATCTAGGTATGACATTGATTTTTTTGGTTTTTGTAGTCGTTTGGATAATTTACAAGCAGCAATAGTGAATACAAAACTAGAGATTTTGAAAAAGAATATTAAAAAAAGAAATCTTATTGCAAGAAAATATAATCAAAGTTTTAAAAATCTTCCGATTTCTGTTCCAAAGTTGTATAAATCGATACATTACAATGACGTATTTAATTCTTACGTAATTAGAACAAAAAAACAGTTTAAACTTTTTAAATATTTGAGAGACAAAGGCATTGAAGCTCTTATTAACTGGCCTAAACCTTTATATAGACATAAAGGTTTAAAATTAAGAAAAAAACCTCTTAAAAATACAGAGATAATCTGTAATGAGATAATTTCTTTACCTATCTTTCCCGAGATGAAAAAGTCAGAAATTGCTTATGTTATCAAAAGCATAAATAATTTTTTTAAATTCAATTAAGTTGATTTAAAATTAGTTTTTGTCTATAAAGAATTAATACTGAAATGCATGGTGGGAAATCAGTGTGAAATTCATTGGCTGTACCTGCAATCGTAAAGTCGAAGCGCCACCCAGTATAGACCCCTGTCGGATGATGGCCAGGAAAAGCCTAATTCAACATAACTTAACAGTGGCACTAAAAAGGAAGGTGTTTATGTTAAGAAAAATATTCTTAATTTACGTTATTTTTGCATTTATTGGGTTAGTCCCAATCGCAGCTTTTAGCAAAGATATTCCAGTTATAGTAATTGCTCCAAGCAAAAAACCTCAGTCGCTATCTACAGTTGGAAGTTCGGTTACTGTTTTTACTGAGGAAGATATACAAAATTCCTCAGATTCATTTTTGCACAACATACTAAATTATGGTTCACCAGGTTTAAGCTCTTATCAAAACGGAGGAGCAGGTACCATTTCAAATATCCAATTACGAGGTTTGCCTGGAAGATATGCAACAATTTATATTGATGGCGTGAAAATGTCAGATCCATCAAATGTAAGTAATGACTATTACTTTGATGATTTGCTAAAAAGTTCTATTTCTAGAATTGAAATTTTGAGAGGAAACCAAAGTTCAATTTATGGAAGTGGGGCGATGGGAGGAACAGTAAATATTACTACCAAAAAGGGAAAAAAAGGTTTTCAAAAAAATTTCAATGCTATAACAGGCTCCAATGAAACAATAAATTTATCTGGATCTATATCTGGCGCAGATGATAATAAGGACTTCTGGTTAGGTTATGAGAGATATCACACTTCTGGTGAAAGTGCGATGACTGACAACGAAGAAGACGATGCATATACTAACGACTCTCTAGTAGGTAATTTTGGTTATAAAATTAATGAAGAAATGAAATTTGAAGCAAGCTCTAGAGTTATTTATTCGTTTTTAAACTTTGATGCTGTGGACTCATCAACTAATCCCAATAATGACGATAACAATCAAAATTGGAATACTGAATTATTTAGTTCAATAGGCCTAATTTATAAACCAATAGAAAACTTTACCCAATCTTTTAAAATTGCAAAAAGCAATCATCATAGAACTTACGATCAAAGAAAAGCTTTTAGCGCGTCCAAAGCTGAGTCCAAATATTATGGATTTAGAGATGCAGTTTATTATAGCGGAACTTACAACTACAATTTTGATCACAGTATTACATTTGGTGCCGAGTATGAAAATGATGAAATGAATGATCAAAAAACTTTATATAGAGGTGACGATGTTTATTCGTATTACTTTGACGTTCAAAATCGTTTAACTGAGAATCTTTATACAACTTTTGGAATGAGATTTGATGAACACTCAGCAGCAGGAAATGAGGATAGTCACAGGATATCTTTTGCTTACTTGACTGACGATAAGAAAACAAAAATAAAAGGATCTTACGGAACAAGTTATAGATTTCCATCTTTATGGGAAAATTATAAATCCTGGTCAGAGGCTCACATTAAGGGAAAAATGACAGCTGAGACTGGCAAAAGTCATGATATTGGAATTGAGAGATCATTTTTAGATAATAAATTTAATTTGGATTTAACTTATTTTAATCATAAATACTACGATACCTTAGAGGGTTGGAAAGATACAGTTGGAGACTTCAATACATTTTATCATAACCAAAATGGCCTGGTAAAATCTGAAGGTCTTGAGCTCGGATCTAAATGGAAATTCTCAGACAGATTAAACTTTAATTTAAATTATACTTTACAAAGAACTTACGATGGTGCCGACATGGACGACGCTCTTAATATTGACGGCAATTCTGGGGGCACAGGAGGCGGCGCTTTCGTCGATAGTAGGATGGCTAGAGTTCCAAGGCATGCATTAGGATTAAATACTTATTATAGAATTCCTCAAAAAAACCTATCTATAAATTTACAAACTATTTATGCAAGTAATTCTAGAGACTACGGTAATTTTAATTCACCTAAACATGGAAGCAGTTATTTAGATGCACAATTAGATGCTTACTTTGTTAATCATGTTAATTTTATTTACAATTATGTCCCAGGTTATGATGTATTTTTTAAAGTAGTAAATTTGACAGATGAGAGCTATCAAACTGCTTTAGATTATTCACAACCTAGTAGGTCATTTAATATTGGCATTAGAAGATCTTTTAAATAAATAGTAGTTGCGAATATATAATGGTAATTATAATGTGATTTAATGAAAATGTTTTATCACTTTTTTGGGATACTGTTTATTTTAAGTGCCAGTAGATTTATTCCACATCCTCCAAATTTTACGAGCTTATTAGCGATTAGTTTTTACATACCATTTTTTATGGGAAGAAATTACATACCTGCAATATTAATAAGTTTTGTAATTACAGATCTAATAATTGGATATCATAATACAACTCATTGGACTTGGGGATCAGTATTTCTGATTGGAATAATGGCAAAGTATTTTCCTAATAGATTTTCCTCAAGAGTAATTGGAGCAATAACAGGTGCAATAATTTTTTTCATAGTCACAAATTTTGGTGTATGGACTACAGGAATGTATGGACTAACTTTGGTAGGACTAAAAACCTCTTATATTTCAGCTATACCATTTTTTACATATAGTTTAATTTCGACACTCTTATTCTCAGTAATTATTGAGGCGGGATATAAAATTTTATACACAAAATTTAAATTAAAAAAACTCTAATTCTATCTCTAAAATTTCTCGTAAAAATAGAATTATTTTAAAGATACTTGCATATTCAATTTCAACAAAGTAAAAAGTAATAATAAAAATGTCGAGGCTATTATGGGAATTCATTACGATTATAAATCAACAAGAGGCGACAAGGCTATGAAAAAAGAAGCCAAAAGAAAAGCTAGGATTGAGCAAAGAAGAGCGAAAAGGTCATCTAGCAGTCAAAAAATTGAAAAAGAAAACGAAATGCACGACATTGATAAGCCAATTACATTAGATGATTTAACCAATCCAGATAAAAAATAATTACAAATTTTTTAAGTTAATTTAAATTATTCGAGTACAAAATGAGTAAAAAAAAATTTTTTGATAAAAAAAGAGAGTTAGCGTTAAAAAAAAATTTAAAAAAAAGAAAAAAAATTAATATTAAATCTAAGATTAAATAATGGCAGTTCTTTCAGATAAATGGATAAAAAAAATGGCTAAATCAAAAAAAATGATTAGCCCTTTTGTAGACAAACAAAAAAGAAAGGGCAAAATATCTTTTGGACTATCTTCTTATGGTTATGACGCAAGAGTTTCTAATGAATTTAAAATATTTACTAATGTGAATTCAGGTATTGTAGATCCAAAGCTTTTCAAAAAAGAAAGTTTTGTTACTAAAAGAGGAAAAGAATGTATTATACCACCAAATTCTTTTGCTTTAGCAAGCACTGTTGAATATTTCAAAATTCCTGAAAATGTTTTAGTTATATGTCTTGGAAAGTCTACTTATGCTAGGTGTGGGATAATAGTAAATGTTACGCCTCTCGAACCTGGCTGGGAAGGCCATGTAACTTTAGAATTTTCAAATACTACACCTCTACCAGCTAAAATTTATGCTAACGAAGGAGTTGCTCAATTTGTTTTTATAAGAGGAAATGAGAAACCCGAGGTGACTTATGCAAATCGAAAAGGAAAGTACATGCGCCAAAAGGGAGTTACTTTACCAAAAATCTAAATTTATTAATGCAAAAACTTTTGATTAAAGGAAAAAGAAATTTATCTGGCAATATATCTATATCAGGTTCAAAAAATGCAACATTACCAATTTTAGCTGGTTCAATTCTTTCCTCTGAAACAAAACTAACTAACATTCCTTTTGTGAAAGACATATATACTATGATAGACTTGCTTAAATTCATAGGATTAAGAGTTGATATTTCAAAAAAAAAAAATTTTATTAAAATTTCAACAAAGAAGAAAAAAATAAATACATCAGCCCCCTACAAACTCGTTAGAACTATGCGAGCAGGCATCTTAGTTTTAGGACCTTTACTGGCTAAATATAAAAAGGCAAAAATTTCTTTGCCTGGAGGATGTGCAATAGGTACTCGACCAGTAGATTTACATTTATATGCTTTAAAAAAATTAGGAGCCAAAATAAAAATCAAAAACGGATATATATTCGCAAATGCTAAAAAAGGACTTAAGGGAAGTATAATTAAATTTCCAAAGATTTCCGTAGGAGCGACTGAGAATGCTATATTAGCAGCTGTAAATGCTAAAGGTAAAACAGTTTTAATTAATAGTGCAATTGAACCAGAAATAAAAGATTTAATTATATTTCTTAAAAAAATCGGTAGTGAAATATCTGTAGAAAAAAGAAAGATAACTATTATTGGAAATAAAAAAAATAATAAAGTAAGCCATAAAATAATGTTTGATAGAATAGAGCTAGGAACTTACATTATAGCAGCTGTAATTAGTGGAACTAAAATCTCATTTTCTAAAATTAATCCAAAAATTGTTAAAACTGAAATAGATATTTTAAAAAAAATGGGAGCTAGAATTAAAATTTATAATGATAGATTGGAAGTTTATAAGACACAAAAATTTAATAAGATTAAGATAAAAACTGAGCCTTATCCTGGATTTCCTACCGATCTACAAGCTCAAATTATGGTTTTAATGACTAAAGCAAAAGGTAAATCAAAAATCAAAGAGAGGATATTTGAAAATAGATTTATGCATGTACAAGAACTAAAAAGAATGGGAGCTAAAATAGAAATAAATAATAACGAGGCTGAGATTATTGGACCTACAAATTTATCAGGAGCCGAAGTGATGGCGACAGACCTAAGAGCCTCAGTCAGTTTAGTTTTAGCAGGACTTATTGCAGACAATAGAACTGTTATAAATCGAATTTATCATTTAGACCGAGGATACCAGGATTTAGAAAAAAAACTAAAGAAATGTAAAGCAAACATAAAAAGAATTTAAGGTGAAGGCTCAAAATTTAAAACTAATAGCAAAAACGGAAGAAGATTTGAAAATTGTTTCAGCACATCTTCAAGACGCAATTGCTTCCCTTTCTGATATAGCAAATCTAAGCAAAAATAAGATCTTCTTAATGCAACTTAATAGATTTATGTGGGAAGATGTTGAAAAGGGAGTTTTTAGAAAAAATAAAAGAATAAGAACAGTTTTGAAATTTGAGAATGTATTAAATGTTACCTCAAAGAATATAAATAAAGTGAAAAAAGATATTTTTTTAGATTTTTTGACAATTGAAACTAAGCAAATGCCTGATAAAAACTTCGAAATTAATTTAATTTTTTCAGGGGATACAATTATCAAAATAATATCCGAAGTGATAGAGGTAACTTTGGATGACCAAGGAACTCCATGGGATACTAAAGCTATGCCAAAACATGAAAATATATGAAATTTGAATTATTTAGCGCCTATAAAATTGTTAAATCAAGTATTGAAAGATTGAGTTCATTGGTTATAAATTTAGTCCAGCATAAAAATTTTAATAGCAACGCTAACTCAGTAAAAATTATGTTAAAAAGGAAATTATAATTGGCTAAACAAGAAACTTTAGAATTTAAAGGTAAAGTTACAGAATTATTACCAAATGCTATGTTCAGGGTAAAACTTGAGAACAACCACGAGATACTCGCACACACTGCTGGAAAATTGAGAAAAAATAGAATAAGAGTTTTAGCAGGAGATAATGTAATGGTTGAAATGACACCATATGATTTAACTAAAGGAAGAATCACCTTTAGATTTTAGGCCTTGTAGCTCAGTAGTAGAGCAGTACCCTGAAAAGGTATGTGTCGTAAGTGCGATTCTTACCAAGGCCACCACAAATAAATGAGTGAAAAAGATTTTTATAATATATTTAAACCACAACTAAGTCCAAAAAGAATGTTGGAACTGGGAGTATTTGGGGGATCTTATTTTGCCGATGGTGATGTCAGAGAATTTCCAAAAATTTGGTTTAATAATGCAAAGACTAGTAAGTCATTTGACGTAAGTTTAAATAGATTTAAAATTAAATCAGGTCTTTCAAGAAAAGAATGGATTGATAAAGGGTGGATTTTTAAAGAAGATCCACTGGGTTGGTTTCAATGGTACTGTAGATTTAAAAATGGGAGAAGAATACCAAAGATAGATATAATCCAAATAAAAAGATGGAAAGCTTTTGGGGATAGACATGGACCTGCAGTAAAAAAAAACTGTGATGAAGGTGATTTACAATGTAGAAAAAGACAAAGGCAGGCTTTATTACAATGGGCCTATAATCCTTTTTTTTAATTAAACTGACCCACAACAGTGCTTATACTTTTTTCCAGATCCACAAGGACACTTATCGTTTCTTCCTATCTTTCTCTCTCTTACAATTTCTTTTGGAGCATCATCTTTTTCTTTATTCGAAGAAACTACAACATTCAGGTTAAACAAAAATTTAATTACCTCAATATTAATTTTTTTTAAAAGACCCTCAAATAAATTAAAGGACTCCTTTTTAAACTCAGACAAGGGGTCTTTTTGACCATAACTTCTTAAACCAATAACTTGTCGTAATTGTTCAAGATACTGTAAATGAGACCGCCAGGAGAAATCAATAATTTGCAAAAAGATTTTTTTTTCTAGATCATTATTTTGTTCCTCACCTATTAATTCAATTCTTTTGTTTTTTTTTGTAATAAAAACATTTTTTACGTATTCACTATACTTAGCTTTATTCAGGGACGATATTTTTATTAATTCATTATCATCTACCACATTACCAATAAAACTTTTAATCGAAGTCAGATATATTTTTTGATCTTCGGATTTTGAAAACTCTTCTTTTGCATTAATTAAATTAGCCATTGTATCTTTTAAAAAGTTTTCGATAATTTCAGAAACTTCCTTGCCTTTAAGAATACTTAGTCTTTGACCAAAAATCACTTGTCTTTGATCGTTCATAACATCATCAAATTTTATTAAAGTTTTCCTAATGTCAAAGTTTCTAGCCTCAACTTTTTTCTGTGCTCTCTCAATAGCTTTATTTATCCAGGGATGATTGATGGATTCATTTTCTTTTAAACCAAGTTTTTTCAGCATACTATCAATAGAGTCTCCTCCAAATAATCTCATTAATTCATCCTGAAGACTGATATAAAAAATAGAACTACCTGGATCACCTTGACGTCCGGCCCTACCTCTTAATTGATTGTCTATTCTTCTACTTTCATGTCTTTCTGTTCCAATAATTTGTAAACCGCCAGCAGATTTTACTTTAGCCGTACCCGAAATGTCTTTTGTGCCTCCCAATTTGATATCTGTTCCTCTACCAGCCATATTTGTTGCAATCGTTATTGCTCCTATTTTTCCAGCATCTGAAATGATATTTGCCTCTTTTTCATGGTGTTTGGCATTTAATATATTATGGGAAATTTGTTTTTCCTTTAAAAAATCTGAGATTTTTTCAGATTTTTCAATACTAGTGGTTCCCACTAAAACGGGTTGACCTTTATTTTTACATTCAATGATTTTATTCGTAATTGCTTCGTGCTTTTCTTTTTCTGTTCTAAATATTTGATCATTTAAATCCTTTCTTTCCATATCTTTATTTGTAGGTATAGAAATAACATTGAGTTTATATATATCAAAAAACTCTTCAGCTTCAGTCATTGCTGTACCGGTCATACCTGATAGTTTTTTATAAAGTCGAAAGTAGTTTTGATAAGTAATTGATGCTAATGTTTGATTTTCATCTTGAATTTCTACATTTTCTTTGGCCTCTATGGCTTGATGAAGTCCATCCGAGAATCTTCTTCCACTTAAAACTCTTCCAGTAAACTCATCAATAATATTAATTTTATTATCTTTAACAATATAATCTGTATCTTTTTTGAACAAGAAATTAGCTTTAAGCGCCTGATTTACATGATGAACTAAATCTAAATTTTGAGGATCGAAAAAATTTTGATTTTTAAGTAAATTTTTTTGCGATGATAATTTTTCAATTTTATCTACACCGCTGTCAGTTAAAATTGCATTTTTATTTTTTTCATCAAGTTCATAGTCATTATTTTGTAATTTTTTAATAAAATCATTTGAAGTTAAGTAAAGATTACTCTTATCTTCTACTCGACCGGAAATAATAAGAGGTGTCCTTGATTCATCAATTAAAATACTATCTACTTCATCAACTATACAAAAATTATGATCTCTTTGAACTATTTCCGAAATTTCGTATTTCATGTTATCTCGAAGATAGTCAAATCCTAATTCATTATTTGTCCCATAGGTAATATCACAATTATAATTTGTTTTTCTTAATTGATCACTTAGATCGCTTGTGATACATCCTACAGATAATCCTAAAAAATTATAAATTTTTCCCATCCATTCCGAATCTCTTTTGGCCAAGTAATCATTTACCGTTACTATATGAACACCCTTTTCTGTTAGAGAATTCAAATATGAAGGGAGAGTAGAAACTAAGGTCTTTCCTTCTCCTGTTTTCATTTCAGCAATTTTTCCCTCATGGAGTATAATCCCACCTGCTAACTGCACATCGTAGTGTCGCTCACCAATTGATCTTTTGGCCGCTTCTCTGACTAAGGCAAAACTCTCAGGGAGAATTTCCTCAATTTTTCTTCCTTCTTTTAATGCTTTTTTTAAATTGAATGTTCGTTCTTTAAATTCATTATCCTTGATCGAAGAAATCTCACCTTCTTTTTGATTTATTGCGTTAATCAGAGGTTTAATCTTATTTAATTCTTGTTGATTACCGCTTTTAAATATTTTACTAAGTGCTCTTGTAAATAAGTTCATTATAGTTCTATATATGTATTTATAAGTTAAATTAAATAGTTTATGACAATAAATTTAAAAAATTTCTTAAATAACAAATCTAAAATGTCAAAAATGGGTGAGTTCCAAGACCTCAAACCAATTGATGGTTTAGAATTTTCTTCAATTTCTGCCGATTTATACGACAACGGTAGAGACGATCTTACATTATTTTATTTTAAAGAGGGAGCCAATTATGCAACAGTTACTACTTCAAGCAGCATTGTTTCTGAAACCCTAACTTGGAATTTAGGGTCCAATAAAAAAATTGTCAAAGCTCTTTTAGTAAATACAAAAAATGCAAACACTTTTACAGGAAAACAAGGACTAGAATCTTTAGACTCTGTTGCAAAAAATCTATCAAGAATTTTAACTTTAAGGGAGTCAAAAAGTGATGAAGGCATTTCTGAAACTGTCAAAATTAAAGATATTATTTTTGCTTCAACAGGCGTAATAGGAGAGGCCTTTCCTGTAGACAAGATAAATAATTCTTTATCTGAATTAAGTGAAAAACTAAGAGATGATCAAAATAAAATGATTTGGATAAAAACTGCTTCAGCAATAATGACAACAGATACAAAGCCAAAACTTGCTTATGAGGAATTTACCATCGGAAATAAAATAATAAAAATTGCTGGAGTTGCCAAAGGTTCAGGAATGATAGCGCCAAACTTAGCTACTATGTTGTCTTTTATTTTTACAGACGCCGATATTGCTCCTAATTTATTAAGAATGTTACTTAAAAAAACTGTAGCAACCACATTTAATGCAATAACAGTAGACAGTGATCAATCTACAAATGATATGGTCACAATATTTTCTACAAAAAAGATTAAGATCGGTCAAAATAGAACTGTACTAGACCCAATAATGCAAAAATTTGAGATAGCTTTAAAAAGTCTTTGTTTGAATTTAGCAAAACAAATTGTAGTTGACGGCGAAGGTGCTAAAAAGTTTATTACAATAAAAGTTCAGAATGCTAAATCATTAACAAGCGCTAAAAAGATCTGTTTTTCAATTGCGAATTCACCTCTAGTAAAAACAGCAGTAGCAGGAGAAGATCCAAATTGGGGAAGAGTTATAATGGGCATAGGAAAGTCAGGTGAAAAAGTGGATACACAAAAACTTAATATAAAATTTGGAGAATTTCCTGTCGCAGAAAATGGTAAAATTTCTAATAACTATGATGAACAAAAATTAAAAGAATATATGAAATGGGACTCTATTTTAATTGATGTAAATTTAAATCAAGGACACGATAAGTTTGAATGTTATACATGTGATTTTACACATGATTATATTGAAATAAATGCAGACTATAGAAATCCGACTTGAACATTTTATAAGGAGTTTTATTTATTAGCTATGATAAAATACAATTTAAAATGCATCAATAAACACGAATTTGAAAGTTGGTTTTCTAATTCAATAGAGTTTGAAAAATTAAACAAAAAAAAACTTCTTGAATGCATTTATTGTAATTCAAAAAATATTCAAAAATCTGTTATGGCTCCAAGAGTTTTTACTTCTAAAAAAAGCTTTGAATTAAATGGTCAAGATAAAAAAGATTATCTTAAATTAAAAAAGGATCTTTTAAGTTTAAGAAGTTTTGTAGAAAAAAATTTTGAATTTGTTGGTAATAAGTTTGCAAATAAAATTAGAGAAGTTTATTACGATAAAAAAAATAAAAAAAATATTTATGGCATAACAACTTCTAAAGAAAGAAAAGAATTGAGAGAAGAAGGAATTGATCTGGTAAGTGTGCCTTGGGTAGAAAAAGATAATTAATTTTTTTTACCTGTTATAATATAGTTAACTGAAAGATTTTCACCTTTTTTCCATTTGTTTGAGATAATATTGAATTCAAGGCCTTTGATATTTTCAATTTTAAAATTTAATTTAGATATTTTTTCAACTAATTCCTCTGGTTTTAAGAATTTATTCCAATCATGAGTACCAATTGGAAGCCATCTTAAAACATACTCTGCTCCTATAATAGCTTTGATATAAGATGAAAAAGTTCGATTAATTGTAGCTGTAAACATCAAACCTCCTTTTTTTATTAATTTAGAACAAGACTCAAGATAAAGATCTAAATTTTCAACGTGTTCGACAACTTCAAGATTCAGCACTATATCAAATTTATTTTCATAACTCATTTTCTCTGGACTACAATTTAAATATTTTATTTTAAGACCACTTTTTTCTGAGTGGATCTTTGCTACTTCAATATTTTTTTTTGAAGCATCTATCCCAGTAACATCAGCTCCTAGTCTTGCCATAGGCTCACATATTAAACCACCACCACAACCTATATCTAAAATTTTCAAATGTTTTAAAGGTTTATTATTAATTAAGTTTAAACCAAAATTTATGGAACATAGCTCTAAAATATGTTCAATTCTTATAGGATTAAACATGTGAAGAGGTTTAAATTTACCTTCTACATCCCACCATTCTTCAGCAAGATTTGAAAACTTTTGAATTTCATCTTTATTTATTGTAGTCATTTATATCAAAACTATATTTTTAAATATCTTAATTTTAACGTATTTAATATTATATTAATCTTACTATGACAAAAAAAGTATTAAAATTTGGTGGTACTTCTGTTGGTTCAATTGATAGAATTTTACATGCGGCAAATATAATTAAGGCAGAATATGAAAAAGGCAACGAAATAATTGTTGTTGTTTCTGCAATGTCCGGAAAAACCAACGAGCTGATAAATTACTCTAAAGAAATAACATTGAATTTTAGCAAGAGAGAATTAGATGTTCTTGTAACATCTGGAGAACAAGTTACTTGTGCTTTGATGGCTGGAGCATTAAATAGCATTGGAATTAAATCTAAGTCATGGATGAATTGGCAAATTCCAATTATGACAGAAGGGGACCACTCTAACTCAAGAATAGTTAGTATGAATGTTAAAAATATAAATTCTTTTTTATCTGAAAAAGGTGTGGCGGTTATTCCTGGATTTCAAGGAATTTCAAAAAATGGAGACATCACTTCTATAGGACGTGGAGGGTCAGATGCGACAGCTGTTGCGATTGCAAAAATATTTGAAACAGACTCTTGTGAAATTTATACTGACGTCGATGGCGTTTACTCAAGCGATCCAAATAAAATTCCTGTAGCTAAAAAAATTAATAAAATTTCTTACGAGGAAATGTTAGAACTCTCCTCTCTCGGAGCAAAAGTTATGCAATCAGCAGCTGTACAAACAGCAATGTTGCACAATATACCTCTTCAAGTCAGATCAACTTTCAGCACTAGAAAGGGAACAGAGATTACTAATGATGAAAATATAAATTATGATAAAGTGGTCACTGGAGTTGCATATTCAAAAGACGATGCAAAAATTACACTTTCAAACGTTGAGGATAAGCCCGGTGTAGCAGCTGATATTTTTGAACCTTTACAAAATAATCAAATTAACGTTGATATGGTTATTCAAAATATATCATCAGATGGCAAAACTACAGATTTAACTTTTACGATTAAAAGAGATGATTCCAAAAAAACATTGGAAATCTTGCAAAGTAATAAAAAAATTAAATTTAAAAATCTTACTCAAAATGATAAAGTTTCAAAAATTTCTATAGTTGGAGCAGGTATGGTGACTACACCAGGTATTACATATAAAATGTTTAGAGCTTTAGCTGACCAAAACATCAATATCTTAGCAATTTCTACCTCAGAAATTAAAATTTCTGTAATAATAAAAGAGGATGATACTCTAAAGGCTGTAAAAAAATTACATAATATTTTTGATTTGGATTAAAATGGAAATTAGACCTCATAGAACAATTAGAAGAAGAAAAACTAAAATAATACAGGTAGGAAATGTAAAAGTTGGTGGAAATGAAATTATAAGCGTTCAATCTATGACCAATACATTAACTTCAGATGTGAACTCTACGTTAAAACAAATTAAAGAATTAGAAGATGCTGGCGCTGATATTATAAGAGTTTCTTGTCCTGATGAGCAGTCTACTAAAGCTCTAAAAGAAATTACAAAAAATACAACTAGCCCAATTGTTGCAGATATTCATTTTCATTATAAGAGGGCTATTGAAGCAGCGAAATATGGAGCAGCATGTTTACGTATTAATCCGGGAAATATTGGTTCAAAAGATAGAATCCTAGAGGTAATTAAAGCTGCAAAAGACAATAATACTTCAATAAGAATAGGTGTAAACGCCGGATCATTGGATAAATCTTTACTAGAAAAATATAAGGAGCCTTGTCCCGAAGCTTTAGTAGAAAGTGCTATGTACAATGTAAAGCTTTTTGAAGATAATAATTTTACTAATTTTAAAATCAGCGTAAAATCTTCAGATGTGTTCTTAGCAATTAAATCATACGAGCAATTGTCCAAAATTTGTGATTACCCCTTGCATTTAGGAATAACTGAAGCGGGGAGCCTGTTTGCAGGAAGTATTAAGTCTTCTATAGGAATTGGCCAGTTGTTAATGAAAGGAATAGGAGATACTATAAGAGTCTCTTTGTCAGATGACCCTGTACAAGAAGTTAAGGCAGGTTACGAAATTTTAAAATCATTAAATATAAGATCAAGAGGAGTTAAAATTATTTCTTGTCCCTCTTGCGCCAGACAAGCCTTTCCTGTGATTGATACTGTAAAGATATTAGAAAAAAAACTTTCACACATTAAAAAACCAATAACCTTATCAATTATTGGTTGTGTTGTTAACGGTCCAGGAGAAGCCGCGCAAACTGAGATAGGATTAACAGGCGGAGGAAACGATAGTAATCTTTTGTACTTATCAGGAGTTCCACATAAAAAAGTTGCTAATGAAAACTTAATCAATCAAATAGTAGAATTAGTTGAGAGTAAATTAGAAGAAAAAACTAATTAAATATGATTCCTAAAGAAAAAATTGAGGCTATTGTCTCCAAACATGCTAACATTGAAAAAGAATTAGCATCTGGAAATATCGATAGTAAAAATTATGCTAGCAAGTCTAAAGAATACTCAGAACTGGGTAATATAGTTGAGATTGCATCATTTTATTTAAAAATTGATGATGAAAAAAAGGATCTCGAAAACCTGCTTAAAGATCCTAAAAGTGACGAAGAGATGCTTAAACTTGCAAAAAAAGAAATTAATGAATTATTAATAAAAAAAAATGATTATGAGAACAAGCTCAAAATATTTTTACTACCAAAAGACAAAGATGATAACAAGGATGCGATAGTGGAAATAAGAGCTGGAACTGGAGGATTAGAAGCCACACTTTTTTGTTCAGATTTATTTAAAATGTATGAAAAAGTTTGTTCAAAAAATAAATGGAAATTGGATATTATAAGCATATCTAAAAGTGAAGCTGGTGGTTTCAAAGAGATAATATTTTCTGTTTCCGGAAATTATATTTATTCTTATCTAAAATATGAGTCAGGTGTGCACAGAGTTCAAAGAGTTCCTGATACCGAAACCCAGGGAAGAGTTCATACTTCTGCAGCAACAGTGGCTGTTTTACCAGAGGCAGAAGATATTGATATTGTAATCAAAGAATCTGATTTAAGAATTGATGTTTTTAGAGCAGGCGGTCCTGGAGGACAGTCAGTAAACACCACAGATAGCGCTGTAAGAATTACTCACATTCCTACCGGAGTGGTAGTTAGTCAACAAGATGAAAAATCTCAACATAAAAATAAAGCTAAAGCATTGAAAATTTTAAGAGCTAGAGTGTACGAGGCAGAAAAAAGAAAAAAAGATCAAGAACGTTCACAAAACCGAAAAAATCAAATTGGGTCAGGTGATAGATCTGAAAGAATAAGAACTTATAATTTTCCACAAGGAAGAATTACAGACCATAGAATAAATTTAACTTTACATAAATTAGAGGAATTTTTAAGTGGCGAGATTCATGAAGAAATGAATGAACAATTAAGACTAAAAGATCAAGATTTAAAACTACAAGAGCTTAATTAATGCATTATAATAAAATTATTAAAAGGGGATTTAAAATTCTCAAAGAAAAAAGTATAGCATCTTATCAATTAGATACTGAAATTATTTTATCAAATTTACTGGGAGTCAAAAGAGAGAAATTTATTATCGAAGATAATTTTGATTTATCTAACGATCAAGTAGAAAAGTTTAATTCTTTAATTACAAGAAGATCAAAGTATGAACCAATAGCTTATATCATTAGAAAAAAAGAGTTTTGGAAACGTAACTTTTTTATAAATAAAGAAACATTAATACCTAGACCAGAAACTGAGTTGTTAGTAGAGATGATAATTAAATATTTTAAAAATAAATCTCCTTATATTCTAGATATAGGTACTGGTTCAGGATGTATAATCTTATCTATTTTAGATGATATTGAAAAAGCCAGAGGAATTGGCATTGATTTATCTATTAGCGCTTTAAATGTCGCAAAAAAAAATGGATTAAACTCCAAATGCTCTAATAGAGTGAAGTTTTTTAAAAAATCAGTAGATGAGTTTATAAATAAAAGGTTCGATTTAGTTGTGTCAAACCCCCCCTATATTTGCAAACATGATATTAAAAATTTATCTAATGACATAAAATATTTTGAGCCAAAAGTTGCATTAGATGGAGGAAATGATGGGCTTGACGTAATTAAAAAAGTTATTTACAAATCAAGAGCAATTTTAAAAATAAATGGATTGCTTGCCATCGAGATAGGAAATAAGCAATATAAACAAGTTTCTCAACTATTAAAGATCGAAAATTTTAGAGAAAAACACTTAATTAAAGATTATCAAGATAATATAAGATGTATAATATCAACATTTATAAGTTAAATTATAATCAACTTAATTCATGAATCATCAAAGAAAAAGAAATTTTAGACCAAGGCCGAAAAATAATTTCCGAAGACGCATAAATTCTTCAAATAAAAATCAAAATGGTCATTTTCATCATAACAATGGAAACTCAAATTTTAGAAGAAATGGTTCTATGAGCAATCCTTTAAGCTTAGAAAAAACAATTCAAAAATTTAATCAGCTAGCGAAAGATGCTCAAACCATGGGTGACCCAGTTTTAGTTGAAAATTATTTACAACATGCAGATCATTACAGTAGAAGATTATCAGAGATTAACGCAAAATCACAAGAATTGAAAAATAAAGAAGATACTAAAACTTCTGTCGACTTATCTCAGAATAAACAAGATACAGAAATTAAAAATTAACTAAATTATTCTTCTTTAATTTCTTAATTCAGATAATTTTAGATCTGCTTTAATTCTTGCTATTTCAAATTCTTTTCTGGCATCTCCTTTTAAAATTTTACCGGAAGGAAGCTTTAACTTTTGTGAATTAACTTTTTTACCATTCACTATTACTTCATAATGTAAATGAGGGCCAGTTGATAATCCAGTTGAACCTACGTAACCAATAATTTGTCCCTGTCTAACTTTTTTTCCCTCTTTGATTCCTTTAGCAAAATTTTTCATATGAGCATAAATAGTTTGGTAAGTAGAGTTATGTTTTATCTTTACGCAATTTCCTCCACCTCCACACCATCTAGCTCTAGTTACTGTTCCAGATCCGGAAGCCATAATTGGCGTGCCACTTGGAGCAGCAAAGTCAGTTCCTCTATGCATTTTATTATAACCCAGAATTGGATGTTTTCTCATCCCAAATTTAGAGGATAGCCTTGCACCATTAATAGGTGTTTTCATTAGAGACTTTACAATACTTTTTCCATTTATATCGTAATAACCAATTTCATTATTATATTTAAAATTATATAAATTAATTTCTCTATTATTTACATTCATAGAAGCGAATAAAATTTTGCCTGTATCTCTTACATTATTATTATCATCTAAAAACTTTTCATAATAAATTTCAAATGTATCACCTTTTCTAAGGTCCATCTGAAAATCTATTTCAAAACCGTAAATTCTAGCGAATTCAATAATTATATTTGGCTCTATGCCCACATCAACAGCTGCTGAGTACAAGTTATTATTAATAACATTTTTAACAACTGTCTCTTTTTTTGTTAATTTTAAGATATTTTCTTTAACTACAAAGTTCTTATCACTTTTTTTTATCTCTATATGGACTGTGTTTGAAATAGGGTACCTGATACTGATAATTTTATTTCTACCGTCTTCAAGTTTTTTTAAGATGATAGATAATTCCCTGCCAGCATAAATGTTGTTAAGTTTTTTAATATTTAACTCATTTACGATGAATTTAGTCTCTTCTTTTATTATATTGTAACGATTAAGTATACTCTCGATACTATCATTATTTTTAATACTATACTTAATCTCAGAATATGGGCTTTTTAATTTAGACACAAAAAACTTACTGAATCCTATAAATTCTTTAGAATATATCAAATTTTTTAAATTTTTTTCTTTCAATAGGTAATTTGAACTTATTTTATTCGATACAGAAAAATAAATTAAGAATGTGAAAATGAATAGAGATCCATAGAAAAAATAAATCCAATATTTCTTGGTGAATATTAACTTTTCTTCAGATTTTTTTGCTAAAAGATTTTTTAAAATGTAATTTAAAGATTTTTTAATCGTCATAGTTGTTTTTTATAAAAAATGCATTAAATTTGCAAATTTATGTGTCAAAAAAAGCCTAATTTTACTGGGTTTTTTTGACAATATACGCCTTGATTTATCCTATTTTTGTACTATAACGGGCGCTCACCTCAAAGACAAAAAATATTACATTGCTAGAGGTGTGTTTAGGCTTTTTTTAAAAGTCTTAGCTATTTTAAATTGTAAATTTTTAAGAAGAGAAGTGTGGACGGCTAGGTTAATAAAGAAATTGTCGTACACGCTTTAACGAAAATAACTTTAAATTACCTTTAAAGT
>MDTB01074394.1_pt1 | contig 27563 bp, 21 predicted proteins | sample 811161 | NCBI WGS metagenome assembly MDTB01 (sample SAMN05326650, study PRJNA326480) | marine metagenome | isolation source: seawater | place: Mediterranean Sea | collected 2009 | reverse complement strand
ATCTTTTTGAACTATGGGAGGACTAAATTCCTCATTATTGAGATGGTAATCTTTTCCATATCCAATATAGTCATCATCTATATTAAATGGCCTCTCTATCATGGCTATGGAATATTTACCTTTATCATACAGAGAATACAACACACTCCCTTTTTCTGACAAATCAGGCATAAATGCACCGCCCGTAACATTTGTAACATATCCCTCAGATGAATCTATTGGGCTAGTCATATATAAATTATAGATACCACTCTTATCTTGAGAAAACACGGATCTACCTTTTTCATCGAATGAGATATTTCTTTCATCATAAGAACTAATGTTTGAAACAGATTCAATTTTTTTACTATCGATATCATAAGAGTATATATCTCTAAAATGGTGCTCAGTGATATCAAAATAAATTTTCTTTGAAATTTTATTATAGCTTAGATGACTAATCATTGGTCTATTTTCAAAGTTGGTAATTTTTGTTGAATTATTTGATTTTAGGTCTAATAGGTAAATGTCTTGTCCTCCATCAAAAGTAGCCAAATAAGCAATCGTACTATCGTTTTCAATAAAAACAGGACTAAATGCTCGTAAATCATTTGTTAGACGTTTCTCCTCATCATCAATAATATTAAAGCTATATATGTCATAAAATTTTGAACCATTCTTATTTGGAAATTTTGGCTTTCTTGAGTAGTAGATTATTTGACCATTACTGTGCCATGTTGGGGCTGAATAGACTCCGCTTTTTATCTTTTTGTCTTCCCCAGTATTTAGATCATGGAAATAGAGATTTGTTTGACCAAAGTAGTCATTGCCCTTGTTGGAAAGGTATAAATATGAATTTTCAGTAGGGTGCCACTTTGGATGAATGTTTGTGGTTCCCTCAATCTGCAGCTTCTCACCTTGAACAGGCATGACTCTGATTGGATCGACAAGTGTATTATATTTTGCCTCTATGGCAATTTTAAAGTCTTGGTATATGTCTCTTCCAAATGTACCCGTAACGTTAAAAAAGGCCTTGTTTATGGAAAACTGGAGCGGAGAGGACAACTCCTCCATGATTTTGCTTAATACGTCAGAACCATATTCGTTTGCTATGTAGGTTGATAATGCAAATCCTGAATTGTAGGTTGACTCATTCCCAATACCTTTTTTCCCAAAAGTATTCATCTCAGTGAAACTAAGAAGATTGCCGTTGATTACTCTGTCTCTTAAAATCATATCTCGGTGGCTATCCCAATTATCCCAGTCAGCATCATCGTACATATACTGAGCTGTCCCTTCTGCTAGCCATGGGGGAACAACGGTTCCAGGAACAGGGTAACTGACTAAGGTATTTGGGTATCCATAAAGCACATCAGGTCGCTTTTCCTCCTCGTAGTTCATGAATTGAAAATAAGCACCTGGAACACTGGTTCCTGCTTTCATAGCTTTTTGAAGCGAAACAATATGTGCAAACTCATGAGTAATTACATTTTGTAACCATCTATGACTGCCCCTAAGCTCGAAGTCCAATGGCGATGCCCATATCATCATCTTATTATCATAATAGTATGCCGCCCCATTTGAATAGTCATCTGGATCAAGCAAAATTAAATGTGTTTTTTGGTGAGGTTCAAAGCTATAGAATGAGGTTATTTTAGGATATATAACCTCTGCAACTGTTGCAGCCTCCCTAGCTGTCATCTCCGTTTCATCATGAAAGTGTATTTTAAAATGCTCGGTTTCAAAAGTATACCAGGTTAACTCAGGATGATTGTATTCTACTTGTGGATAAACAAAAGAAAATAATAGAATTTGGAGCGTTAGTCTTTTCATCAATCTATTACTGCAATTTTGATTAGTGCTGACTCAGTCTTATTGTTTCCGGAAACAACAACATTTGCAAAATAAACACCCGCCTCAACATCTTTTGTGTCCCATCTCCACTCAGAAATTTGATTTCCCAATCCTCCAATATCTAAACTGTATGAATCTACATAAAAACCAGCTAAGTCGTATAACAACACCTCTACCTTTTGTCCGCTAATTGTTTCTACTCTAATGGTACCCAATCCATCTCTGATTGGATTTGGATAACAGTATGATCTCTTGATGATAGATTCATCTTGGATAATGAACTCGTAGTCAAGATCAAGTTTTCTCGTGTTATTTAAGTCTCCATTAAATGACGACCAAGAATTGCCTACATATGGACTAGAAGTGATATTATCAAATTGATAAACTGTGGTTAAAGTATATACAGCCTTCTTGCCATTATAATTGCCTGTACCAATCAAACTATCATTCTTACTTAAGGCTATGTTATCAATAAGAACTCCCTTCGAATCGAAAATATATAATGAACTACGATCAGAAGACCTTACAATGATTTCTGGAGATTCATTTCCATAAATATCATCTGACAAAACTGGAGGGAAAACTTTTTTTCCAAATGGAAATCCTGCCATCAAAGTCAAATCTGAATTAAATCCATATAAAGTTCCGGCAGAATCGATAGTAAGCACCTCTATGTTATTATCAAGATCAAGATCAATCCCAGATATATAATTGAAGAATTTGGAATTCCATTTATTTTCAATTTCTCCAAATTTCTCAACAGTGATACCAGAAAATCCAAGATCTACACTATAACTGTGGGTATTCGAATAAATTCTTTTGGAGTGAATGTTCCATGCATATTCTCCTTTAAGATCCAATGTGTGATTTTGCTTATCAATGACAGGAAAAAGTAAAGAATCAACTGCAAACTGGTTTTGTAAACTGAAAGCTTCTAAACCTAATTTATAGTGATATGTGGAATGCAAACTAGAATTTGTAAAATTCTCTACTATATAAACGACCGTATAATCATCTTTTTCAATAAATGATATAAAAAATTTATCTGACTGAATTGGATGAAAAGATTCCCTTCTGTATGGATCACTCGGTTCCCAAAATGTTAATGAATCAATTCTTCCAAAAATCTCGTTATTCCCATCTCGATCCAAATCATAAAAAGCTTTGATATCTAAATTTTCCTGAGGATATCCATCTGCAATGAGTTGGTTCGAGATAACAAACCTCATGGTATCACGCACAATACTGATTTCTTCAATTTTTATATAAGAATTTGCTCCATGATTTGACTGTGTAGATGGATAAGTGTATGGGCCGAACTCTGGCTTCAGGCCCTCATAACTGGGGTTGGCAAGAACATATTGAGTATTCCCTCTAAACCACATATCTCCAAAATAACCGCTCGATGGATCATTAAATAAAAAGATAGATGGATGCCCTATATCTTGAGCTCCATCGGCCTCTTCTAAATCAATACCCATTGACTGAATATCGTGGTTAATTCCGTATCCATCGATCGAAGAAGAAATTATTACATCATCAATGTGCCAAATCAAAAGTCCAGATGCAGGAAGGCCTATGTCATAATTTGGCACAGATACAATCACACCATTAATATCTTTTTCAATGCCAGACGAGTCCTGAAGAATTTCAGAGTAAGACGGATAGGTGTCACTATTTGACATAGACCCTATTAAATACCGAATAGAGTCAATACTCACTCCGGGTCGAACGTGATTACTTCGATTCTCTATTAAATAGTACTCCTGATCTGTGATTGGAATTTTTATGATGTTTCCATCATCTCTAAGAGGAAGATGCATCTCAGAATTAAAGTCCGGCTCAACTGGTGCCTCCCAGCCTGCATATATTCTTGACCAAGCAGTTGGTGGAGCAGGAATTAAACCTCTTCCATTATTTGATCCCTGATCCATTAGACCAAATACTCCTACTCTGCTCTCTCCTGATTCAACGTTCCAAAGAGGTGGAAGCCCAATTGCAAAACCGACCATAAGCGCAAAAGTTCCTGTTAATCCATACTGATATTCGCAGGGATCTGTGGCATCTCCAAACATGCTCTCTGAAATATCATAGAGTAAATGATTCTGGGTTTCGGGGAGAATAATACCTCTATCGATTAAATGCTCTCCTATTATGATTCCTGCCTCATTGAGATTATCACTAATCATTTTTTGATCTACATAGGTTGATGGTATATCCTCTGGGGTCGGATCTAAAAATGGAAGTGAAAAATCTTGGCCAATACCTGCGTGGAATACCACAACAAGATCAAAAGAAGAAAAATTGATGGAGTCTTCATTATATGCAGTTACTATCGATTCTTGAAATAGTTCAGTAATTTTTCCTTCTTGCAAATCATTTTCACTATAAGGATTGTAATAGTTCATTTTTTTTGAAAGCTGATAGCTTCCATTTTGGCTAGAAGGGAAAACATCAGAGCCCTCTATGTTTATTCCAAACTTTTCATAGGATACAGAGCTGAAATAGGAGTCTAGCGCCATTATCTGAGATTCAAAGTAGTCCTTATCGTGAGGAGCTGGGTCTATTGTATAAGAGCCACAATCGATCCCCTCTGATTCTAATAAAAAGTTTCCGCTCCCTGTAGTGCTTGCAAGATCATCCTCAATAAAGGACACTCGAATAGCACAAATTTTTATAGAATCGATTATTTCTGCATTAAGAAAGCCCAACAAACCAACCAGAATGATTGATCTGCGTATATTTAAGTGAAACATTATTTCTGGAATATTTTAGTATTCTATATTCAGAGAGAATCTCATCGTATTTGTCAATGGATGTCCTTGCTCTCCATATGTGTATCCAAAGTCAAAGCCATAGCCAGAGAATCTCAATCCAATTCCAAAAGTAGGGTTACTTATTTTCCCTGTCTTGTCATAGTAAAAACCAGTTCTAATAGCGAAATATTTTCCGTACCAATATTCCATCCCAAAGTTATGGACCAGACGATCTAATTCATTAGAGATCGACCTATCTTTTGAATTTCCTACTTCTTTAATTCCATACTCATTGTAGCGCCCCCAGCCTTCATCATTTGGTTGTCCTGGTGTTTGCACCATTTCATTTTCACCAGGGTCTACTACTCCATTTGAATCAGAATCAAACCACTTTCCCCCATCTATATTACCATCACCGTCTGCATCTACCCATTCATAGCCGCCAATGACACCGTCACCATTCCCAGGGCTATTTGAACCGTAGTCAATATCTCCACCTAAAAACCAATCATTTACCCAAGAGGTAAATAATGCAAGGTAGATTGGATCTGTGTGGGCTATTTCCATTTTCCCATCAGAATTATAATCATTACCAGGGCTTACATTTCCATCTTCATCGTACCCACCTATATAACCATCTCCATCCCAGTCCATGTCAGGATAGGATGATACAAGAAGTTTATCTACATCATAAACAAAATTTAGTTTATTAAACTCTCCATTTATCAAAGAATAATTTAAACCGATACTTAGATTTGTTGGTTGTGGATCAGCCTGATCAGGATCGATAAATGAGACCTTTGGACCAAGATTTGAAAGATTAAGACCTAATGTTAGATTAGGGGATAGCCATTCCTTGTGCATGTATCCAATATCAAATCCAAAGTCAGTCGATGTCCCTTTACCCTTTTCACTGCCAGCACCAATTTCGACAAGATGTTGGTAGGATACCTTTGCATTTATACCAAAGGACTGGTTTTTTGAAATAAGTGCACTATAGGATAGTGAAAATGCAGTCATATAACTGGTAAAGGTTCCAAGCTCGTCGCCAGTTTCGCTGGTCCTAATTTGTTCTCCTAGGTTTAAAAATATTAGGTGCCCACCTACGGTGCCCAGATTAGGATATTTTTTTCGATAAGCTAGGAATTCATAATAAAGATCGTCAGCCAGCCCCGGCAACCAATTGACATGCATCATTGCTAATTCTCTTCCATCAAGAAAACCTAACCCAGCAGGGTTCCAATAACTGGCGTATGCATCATTGGCCACTGCGGTTTGGGCTTCACCCATTCCACCAGCTCTGGCACCAGGTGCTATTAAAAGAAATATTGCTCCAGCTTCGCTCTGAGCAAAAACTGGGTTAATCAGGGCTATCGTTAGTGACAGCGCAATCCCTGAACGCTTCATTGAACGTCTCCTATTTATTAATTATATGAAATTCTGTCTTTTAAGGACAAGATAATAGCGTTTAAGGTATCGGATTGCTCCTGTATTAATTGACTGGAATATATCTTTTGAAACCCTTCATAATCAAGTAATGATTGTATTCTTCATTTCTTGAATTAATTGAAAAATGACAAGGTGAGGAAAGGGAAATAAGTTATCAACCCAACAGCGATTAGCTTAATTACAAAAAATGGCAGGGTTGCCCTATATATTTTTGGCATGGGCTCTTCAAACCTATAGGCTGAAAGAAATAGATTCATACCAACTGGAGGAGTTAAAAAGCCAAGCTCAAGATTGGCAATAAAAATTATCGCTAGATGTACTGGATCAATACCAAAATGTATACCTAATGGTCCTATCAGTGGTACAATTACAATAATCGCTGAGAATATGTCCATCAGGCACCCCACCATTAATAGGAAGATATTTAGAAGAAGCAGAAAGACATATTTATTCGCTATGGTAATTTTTGCCCATGACAGAATTGACATTGGAACCTGTGCATCAACTAAATAGCTAGTTAATCCCATAGCCACGCCAAGAATGATCAAAACACCTCCAATCAGTGTCGCACATTCAGTTACTATTCTAGATAAATCCTTTGTGTTTATATCCTTATATATAAACATTTCAACAATCAATATATATATAACTGTCAAAGCTGCTGTCTCTACAAGGGTTGTAAACCCACCAAAAACTCCAAGCAGTATCAATAAAGGAAGAAATAGCTCCCACTTCGTATCCCAAGAAGTTTGGATTGCTATCTTTGGAATAAATTTTCTAAGCTTAACATTTTTCTTTTTCCCCTGATAAACTGACCACGAGGATATTAGCACTATCAAAAGCATTCCAGGCACTAATCCACCTATAAAAACATCTTTCACAGAGACACCTGCAGTTACTCCGTAAATAATTAGAGGTAAGCTAGGAGGAAATAAAAGGCCAATCGCTCCAGAAACCGTAATAAGACCGAGTGAAAATGATCGACTATATCCATCTTTAACCAGCATTGGTAATAGTAAACCGCCCAGTGCGAGAATTGTTACTCCTGATCCCCCAGTTAGGGCAGTAAAGAACCCACAAAGTAATACAATTACTACTGGAGTTCCACCAGGTATCCATCCAAATAATTCCTTGAAAACATTGATTAATCGTTCTGATGCCTTGCTCTCTGCAAGCAGGTATCCAGCAAAGGTGAAAAGTGGAATAGTTGGAAGAGTTGGTGAAACCACTATTCTATATGTTTCAGCAGGTATAGCAGAAATTGGCGTGTAGTCCACCCAAAACATCAAGATTGCAAGACCTCCAAGTCCTACAAAGATTGGTGCTCCATTATAAATTGAAAATATTATGATAAATATTCCAATGTAAACAACTGGCAAAGAGTCGTATAACCAATCTTTAAAAGAACCAGATGATAAAATGAGGAAAATAAGTAAAAGTGTTAACCTATGAATACTTTTTTTGTAGCTGTTTAGATAAACATGAAGACCCATGAGCCCAAAACCAAGAGGCATGATAATTTGAGCAAACCACCTAGGTATTATCGGTGCTATGTTAATCGGATACTCCATCTCTACTTTTACAAGGTCCCAACTGCCTATTGCAAGGCATACAAGCACTAAAAAGGTTGTTGCTTTTGCTATCCATTTACCAGGACTAACGCTTGTCTCCTTTTGAAAAATTGATTCTCTAGTTAGTGCCAATAGCTTGTTTTGTTTTGCAGCCAAAACTGCACCAACAAAACCAATCCAGAGTGTAAGGTGTTGTACCAGAATTTGAGACGCAGGTATGCTATTTATATTAAAAAAACGGGATACCGTTTCCATTATAGGCAGGGCGGTCATTGTCAAGAATATGAAAAGTGCTATTTTCTCTTCAATCTTAACATTCGTTATGAGATGAAGTAACTTATAAAGTTGGCCCATCAGGCAATCATTTATCAGTTAGTCTGATAACAGTATCATAGATGCTTTCAGGAATAATGTTTCCTCTTAGATATTTACTGACTCTCTTTACCTCCGAGTCCCACATCTCCATCTCAGACTCATTAAGTTCATGAATAGTTAAACCATATTTTTTCATTGCATCAATGGCAGACTGCTCTGCTTTTAGATTTGTTTCTTTATATTTGTCCTGAATGGAGTGAGTAATTTCAATTAAATCTTTGTGATACTTCTCGGGTATCCTGTCCCATGTTTTCAGGTCAACGACTATGCCGGCCATAAGGATACCCCATTTCATGTTTAGCATGTGATTGGCAATACCAAACGACTGCTGGGCCAGTGCATAAATTGGTGGCATTGGAATAGTATTTATGAGACCTGTTTGCAACCCAGACAAGATATCAGTACTAGCAAGAGGTATTGGATTATACCCTGCTTTTTTGTAGACCTGTTCCCACTTAAAGTCTCCTGCCCAGGTGAAAAACTTGCTCTTTTTTAAATCAGATGGTGTCTTAATTGGTTGCGCTGAAAACCAATATGCCCAGGTCAACTCACCAAGATACAATAGTTTAAATCCATTTTTTTCAAGCTTAGCCTCAAGCTGAGGTAGTATCTCATCCGTAACTGCTTGCACGTCTTCAATGGTTTGGTAAACAAGAGGAACAAAATAACCAGCGAATTCAGGTACAATCTCAGACAATCCTTCTGCAGTCATTCCTGCTGCATGAATTTGCCCTATTCTCATTTTCCTTACCATATCTCTCTCATCTCCCAAAACACCACCAGGATATATTCTTAATTTTACTTTACCCTTGGTTGCATCCTTCCACTCCTGGCCCATTTCAATGAGCATTCCATGCCAGTCAGTGCCCTCAGGAGCCAGTGTAGCCATTTTAACAACCACATTACGTGCTTGTAGATTTGAAAGGTAAAGCACAATTATGAGAAACTTTAACTTCATTCTAGAAAGTACTCATCGGTTCTAGCAAGGAGCCATTTCGCTCTGCTTTTTGCAAGCAGGTTAGTCAATTCAAACTCATTACTTGGTTTGTTTTCCATATTTATAACATAATTTAACTTATCTACAAAACTTTTCCTTTCTTGAAATGGTTTATGAATGGACTCAGCATATGTTAAGTATGGCCCAGCGTCTTTTCCATTGGAGTAAAAAATAGCTTTATTAAAATAAAAATCTACTGAATCCCTAAGGATTGTTTCGTTCAAGTCCGATCTTGTTGTTGTAAAACTCATCATTGCTGAGTAAAAGGACCCATTTGCCCATTCTGGGTATATATCTATACCTGTTCTAAGTAGTCTGCCTACGTTTGGTAGATTAATTAATTCAAAAGGATCACCCCTGCTAGAGCTTATACATCCACCAATTGATGCGGCAAGCCAGTAAATGTCGTTCATATCATCTGCGCTAAAATCAATAGTAGTCTCTTTATTTAACCATTTGTTGAAACTTGGATACTTTTTTGACATAATTGATATACCAGAATCTCTGGCTTCTGAGAAAATTTTATTAGCCTGTTCGTATTTTGCCATTGCTTTTGAATAATCCTCATCGATTAATCTGCTAGCCTGTTCCATAATAATACCAAAACCATACTCAACTTTTGTTCTCATAAGAAAACGCTGGCTATTTAGGTCAGGAGATTTAGTTTTCTCTAGCTTATCTATTTTTCTTTCAAAATAAACAGAAACTAGTTTGGGTTGTTCAAGAAGAAATGCCTTAGGAACGCAAGCAGATACTAGTAAAAATAATAGTGATGTTAGTTGCCTAATTTTACTCAAATCAAGGTGAAGAGGATATCAGTGATTATATATTGGAAATTTTAAACATAAATCATTTACATCAAGAAGTATATCTGAGTATAATTTTTCATTATCTGGATCACTGATTATCTTATCTATCCAGTTTACAATCTGAATCATTTCAGGTTCTCCCATTCCTCTTGTTGTAATTGCAGGAGTTCCTATCCTTATCCCACTGGTTATAAAAGGACTTTTTGTATCAAAAGGAACCATGTTTTTATTCAGATGAATACCTGCTTTCCCTAAAATATTTTCAGCTTTTTTACCATTTATATTTTTATTAGTAAGGTCAATTAAAAGAACGTGCGTATCGGTACCACCGGAAACTAAGTTATAGTCAAGCTTCAAAAATTCCTTGCCCATGGTTTTTGCATTTTTGACAATTTCTTCGGTATATCTTTTGAACTCGGGCTTAAGAGCCTCTCCAAACGCAACTGCTTTCGCTGCAATTACATGCATTAGTGGTCCACCCTGCACTCCTGGCATAACAGAGGCATCAAGCAATTCTGAAACCATTTTAACTCTACCAGATTTCGGTGCCTTCTTTCCCCAGGGATTTTCAAAATCTTTGCCCATCATAATAATTCCCCCCCTGGGTCCTCTTAGAGTTTTATGTGTTGTACTTGTCACCACATCACAATATTTTATAGGAGAAGGGTGTACTCCAGACGCTACAAGACCACTAGGATGAGCTATATCTGCCATCAAGAAGGCACCTATAGAATCTGCTACATTACGAAATTCTTCAAACTCAATGTATCTGGGATATGCGCTCCCCCCGCATATGATAAGCTTAGGTTTATGTTTCTGGGCCAAGTCTCTGATTTCATTAAAGTCTGCCCTGCCGGTTTCCTTTGATACATGATAAAAAATTGATTTATATAATTGTCCTGAAAAGTTGACCATGCTGCCATGGGTAAGATGTCCTCCATGAGCAAGATCCAATCCCATTATGAGATCACCTGGTTTTAAGAATGTCATGAAAACTGCCATATTAGCTTGAGAACCTGAATGCGGTTGGACATTTACATATTCGGCCCCAAATAATTTTTTTAATCGATCACGGGCCATATTTTCAGCTTCATCAACTACTTCACAACCACCATAGTACCGTCTACCCGGGTATCCCTCTGCATATTTGTTTGTCATTACTCCACCAACCATTTCCATTACAGCCTGGCTCGTAAAATTTTCTGAAGCAATTAATTCAATTGTAGACTCTTCCCTTTTTGCTTCCCTTTCAAGAATATCAAATAATTCAGGATCTTTTTCTGCAAGGTAATTCATTAGTTATTTCCAACCATCCTCAGCCTTAAGAGATTCAGTAACCCAGTCATAGTCTGATGTGGTAGCGGATATGGTTCTGCTTCTTTTAACCTTGTCTTCCGCCATAAACCATTGTGCTTTACCATATAAAATATCTTTTTCATTTTCTTTTAACCAAGCACTTTTTGAAAACCCTCTGTATCCTTTATTCTCAGCTTTCACAAAGTAGTCATAGGCCAGTTTCGCGATCAGTCTATCATCATTTGTAAAGGGATTTTGACGGAAATTATCCCAGCCGTAATAGTATACTTTTCCTTTTTGACCTAGACCGTCGCCTGTTTTATTATCCAAGTTAGATGCTTTATCAGCCCATTTCAATGCCAATCTGTAATCATCATTATCAAGGTATACATCAGATATTGAAATAGCAATACGAATATCTCGAGGGTCAATCTTAAAAAGTTCTTCATAAGCCTTGGCTGCTTTTTCAAGATCGTCTGTTGCTTTGCTAGCTTCTGCTAATTTTCTATAAGCAAGTTTACTACTTGGATCCTTTTCAATGAGCCTCTGCAAAACTGGGATAGCATTTTCATATTGATCAACCTGGCTAAGCCTATCTGCGTAGTCTATACCGTAACTTAAGTTACTTGGATTATTTTCATAGCGTTTCCTGTACACATCTAATGGATCTTTACCGCTGTTCTCAAATGCCATTGCTAATTCGCTTTGTGCAATTTCATTACCTTCATCTAAAGATAGAATTTTCTCAAGAACAAAAATTTGATCATCGTAACGATAATTTTCTTTGTATAATTTTGACAACTCATTCATGACGGTTAAATCTTCAGGCGCCATCTCAACCAATCTTTCATATTCAATAATTTCTTGATCATTTTTGCCCTGCCTTTTGTAGGAGTACGCTAGCCTTTTTCTTAGTTCAACATTATCAGGTAACTTTTGAAGGCCATCAAGAAGAACAAACTCAGAACTATCAAATTTCCCCATTTGCTCGTAGGCGATAGCATAATATTGATAAATCTCTTGAGGTGGTGCAAAATTGGGATTCCACTCATCGCAATCTAATCTAGTTATTTCCTCATAAATTTTCACCGTTTGTTTCCAATCGCGGTTCCTGTAGTACTCTGCTGCACTACTCATCAACCTAGGGCACCTCACTTTCCTCAATGAGTCCAATTGTTTTTTATCCTGGGCTGTAGTTGCACCTGTATCAGCAGGTGGCACACACATCATAATCATCATTATACCTGCTAATAAAAAAATTAACTTATTATACTTCATATTTATTTCTGTCTCCTTTTAACAAACCAAATGTCAGCTAAGCTGATCCCCACTTGAATTTGTTGTATAAATTCTTTTTCTGCGAATTTGGAATATTCTCGGTTCCCAAAATAGTAATTTAAATTAATTTGGTTGCCGACTGGTTTAAACTTAAACCCAATACCAAAGGAAAATCCTAATTCTGCTATTTCATCGAAATAATCATCGTTATCATATTTCATTTTATGTATATGATGAATTAATCCAGATTTGAAAGAAAATTTGTCAAAAATTCTCAAAGAATAATTTTCTGGGAAATATGAAAAGGATGCTTTAAGAGAATTAGTTTTCTCTATCCAATTAGGTATGGGGGTCAATAAAAACAAGTCTTGATTTTTAGAAATATCATACAAAGTGCCTATCTCAAATGCTAAAGCGATTTTTTCACCAAATGATTTATTTAATCCAAGTTTAAATCCATTTGGATTATGTATGTCTTTCACTCTCACCTCTGATGATGCACTAACACTATCTGGGAATGGAAAATCAAATCCAGTCGTACTATAGTCATGATAACCATTACCATTTGCGTCATCAAATAGATATTTTTTTTCAATTGCCGATTCTAGCGGTTTTAGTGAAAATGTATATTTGAAATATGATTCCAGATCATCCATCAATAATATGTTGATGAAGAAATCGTTTACGATACCATTGTATTTAGCTCTTGAACTCTGAATAATCGAACTACCTCCAAAAGTTATTGATTCATTTTGTCTAGAAGATCCAAATAAGGTACTATGATTAACGCCTAGCGCAACTTTATCACTAACCTTTAGAGAAGAACTGATTTTAAAAGATAGAATTCCACCAGATCTTTCAAAAGATCTGGTGTAGCCGAAGGTGGAATCAAATGCCTGAAAATAAGAGGTGTCTCTATCAACTATTGTTGATCGTTGGTCTGAATAGGGTGATAGGGATAATCCAATAGAAGAATTTGACTTTATCGGCACTACCCACAATGCATTCGATAAACTTGAATACCCATTAACCGTAGATGGGGTTTTAATAATATTTTCATTCCCGCTGTATGAAATGGACAAATAAGCAAATTTAAGGTTCTGCCAAGTTGATGGATTTGTAAGAGAAACATTTTTTTGGAATGACGGAGCAAGTTCGACAGCCCCGCCTACTGCATTTTTTATACCTTGATATTTATTAAAATGTCCAATACCAATCCCATTCATCCTTCCTTGCGAAATACCGTAGGAGACTAGAGCAATTACTATGAAAGCCAACCTAATTTGTAACATATAATATCTCTAGCCTCATGCCTTGATTTTTCTCAAAGCGTATTGATTCAAATGGATCGTTTTTTTCATTTGCGATTAGCTTAAACCCAAGATTCGTAACATTACCCAATGAAATATTTTGTAATACTTCTTTTATTGAAAGTACACACAAACCATTTTCAGCATCTTGGGTTACTCTATATGGAAAACCAATCGCTTCATAAGGATCTTGAACGTAGGTATATGTTCCTTCCTCAAATAAAGTGTCAATATCAATTGGGTCGATAATTACATTGTAAGCTGAATTAGTGAGTGTTGTATCATAGTTAAGAATTAAATCTGCAGATCGTATAACAGAGCCAGCTGGTAAAAAATTATCTTCTATTTGAATGTTTAAAAAAGATCGCATTCCCATTCCATTACTTAATGTTATAGAATTTGAATCAGAACTTATTTCTGATGGCTTTAGAATGGATAGATCACCTGCTGAGTATATAGGTACGGATAATGTATCAGTAGTAACTGAATCGTCAATTGTACCAGTTTGTCTAAAAAACATTGTTATTTTTGGATCTTTATCACCAGTGGTTGCTTCTTCGCTGTAAAACTCCATTAATCCATCACCAGTCCCACCAATATGTATAGCAAATGATCTGACTAAATTTGAATCTAATGTATCTGTAAGGGCAGTTAGAAGTGTATCAACATTCCATACAAATTCAGTATATAAAAAACTGCTTGATGTGTCACTATTGATTCTTAGGTCGGGTTGACCTAAATCAACCCATTCAGCAACAGAAAATTCTGAAAATTCCATGTAATTACTTATGTTCTCGTCAAATTGAGAATCTGATTTAAAAAATAAATTCGGAGTTTCTTCAAGATTAATCAAACTATCGTTTGAGTATAAAGAAAAACGAAGACTATCAATTATTTTGGTTGAATCATATTGAAAATTCCAGAAAGGAGAATTAGAAATTTGTATCAAAGACAGAGGTACCTCTATTCCATTTTTTGTACCTAAGTACAATCTTTCATTAGCACCAATATTTGGGGCAATAATGTAATTACGTATATCTATATTTGAAATAGATACAGTGTCAATACCCAGGCTACCATGTCCTATATCTGAATAAAGGGTATCATCAGAACATTTATATGTCATAAAAACAAGGGTAAATAACACACAATATTTAAGAAATGATGTCTGAATTTTCATATTTTATTGTTTTTATGAAAGTTCAATCAGAAAGTTTCTTGAATATTTGGTCCATTTCATCTGCAATTTGTTGAAAATCAGGCGACTCATCATCTGACACTTTTATCACAGATACTTTTTTCTTATTTGCAGCTATTCCTGGCTTCTTAAGTAGTTTTTCAGATATGATATCTGATGGTTTGTCAATTACTACAATAGCATCGGCATGAAATGCACCTACTTCAAACGCATTGAGGGTATTTCCCTTCAAAGATTTATCAACAGGTACTTCTGCAAGTTCTAAATCCTTTCTTAATATGTCAGAATATTCATTAAGGTCATGGACCACCATTACAGTTTTGATTTTTTTATAAAAATTATTAATCCCTTCAAAATGTTTTTTATAAATTCCTGGAACCATTGCACTCTGCCATCCATTACATATGAAGATATCAGGAGTCCAAAAAAGGTGTGGCAGTGTACTTAAGACTGCCTTAGAAAAGAAACAATAACGCTCTCCATTGTCAGCCAATATTCGTCCATTTTTTGATTTGTATACCAGATTTGATAGAGGTTGAAACCAATTACTATCTTCCAGAAAATAGACTTGAACTCTAGTCTTTGGAATAAATGCACTTTTTGCGCTTGCCACGATATTACTTCCATTAAATTCAAATGGAATTTCTCTAAGTCTGATTACTTCTCTCAGAATATATTTTCTTTCGCTAACATATCCGTATTTTGGAATTATTGTCCTAATATCATGCCCTTTTTCTTGAAGAGCAAGTGGGACTCTTGTCGAGAACATAGCTAGGGATGTAACATTTGCGAACGGAACTATCTCAGTGGTTAAGTAATATAATTTTTTTGGCATTTAAAGTCTTTTATAAATTAATTAATAGATAATTGCTTAAGAGCTTCTTTGGCTTTTGGGTAGTATTCACTACCAGGGAAATAATCTATGAGCCTCTGAAATTCTTCTCCAGCTTTTTCAACATTACCTATACTCTGATAAGCTAAGCCTATTTTAAGTTGCGCATCGTCATCCTTGTCTGTACCAGCATAGGTAAATACCTTTTCAAATTCAATAATTGCTCTTTTGAAATCTTTCTGCGAATAATAACACTCAGCCAGCCAATACTGGCTATTATCAGCCAAATCGTTTGTAGCATCTGATGAAACTAACGTTTCAAATCCAGAAATAGCTTTGGAAAATTCCTGATTCTGGAAATATCCAAGGCTTGCCATATAAGTTTTTTTGTATTCTGCTGAATTAAATCGTGGTTCAGTTGAGATTGGTTCACCTGATTTAAGTTTTGCCATTTCATTGTAACTATTGGCTAAAGTAACAATTTTATTCTCAACTAGCACCAGTTTATTAAAAATTTCTAGGGCTGTACTGTCCATATATTTGGATTGATTTTCAAGAGTGACAATTTTATTGCTTAAAGTGTTAATTCTTTTAAGAATAACCAGTGTTATGGAGTCTTGCTGAGCCTTGGACTTGACTGCTTGTTTAAATGCGGACATTAATTCAGGGAGCAAAATTTGATTATCTAGCTCAAGGGAATCTACCATGACCCGAACCCGGTCTATTTTGGCATTTAAGCGTTTTAACTCTCTCTTAGGATCTTTGTTTTGACCCAATAAACCAGTAAATAAAACTATTAATGACAAAGTTAATTTGGTGTAATATTTGAATCGGTTTGACATTTATTTAGTCCTTTTAATCCAATAATGCGCAAGCGAATTTACCGTTTCCTCTCCTTCCTTCAAATAAGTTTATCAGTCAGAGTAATTAACGCTCAAATTAATTACAAGTCCGACCATGATATAACTTGTTATCAGGAATGAGCCGCCCGCAGAAATAAATGGAAAAGGAAGTCCTTTAACCGGTATAAGACCAACAGTCATTGCAGTATTGACAAAAGAATGTGCTAGCATAATTGATGCAACTCCTATTAAAGAGAGACTAGAAAATTTATCTTTTGACAAATAAGCTCTTTTAAGTATTTGAATAATAAAATAACCCATTACTGATAAAACCATTGCAATTAAAACGAATCCCATTTCTTCTCCTATTACAGAGAGTATAAAATCAGATTCTTGTACTGGGAGAAATTTTAAATGGGTTTGAGTCCCTTCCCCCCAACCTTTCCCAAATATACCTCCAGAGCCAATAGCAGTTTTACTTTGAATAACTTGATATGCTACACCAAGAGGATCTTTTTCAGGGTTTAAAAATGACAATATTCTCCCTTGCTGGTAATAGGACAGAGAATTCCAGGCAAACGGGGATATTAAGCCTAAGAATACATTCCCAAAAAATAACAAAATAGACATAATGACTGTCTGTCTGGCCAAAATAATAATTGTGCCCAAGGTCACTGCCCATATTGTAAATGATATTGTTTGAAAAGCCGTAAGCATGCTGAAAATTGGTGCAATAACAAGAAAAAGGTAAAACGGTCTTGCGCCAGACCAATACAGCATGGGAAGCACAGGTACCAACATGACAATTGCAGTGCCTAGATCTGGTTGCTTCATAACTATAAATGACGGAATTAGTACAAATCCTATAGGAATAATAATTGAATGGAATTTTTTTATCTGAATTGTATGATCAGATAGATATCTTGCTAGTGCAATTGTTGTAAAGACCTTAGCAAATTCACTTGGTTGAATGTTGAAAGGAAGACCCAGATCTAACCATCTATAGGTATTAGCATGTGAAGAACCAGCAAATGGCAATAAAACAATTATAATGCCAAAAAAATATAATGGATATGAATATTTATGGATGGTATATCTAGGTAGAATTATAATTAATAGTGATAAAATAATAGCAGGTAATAAAATTATAATTTGTTTATTAAAGGGATTATTCAATAAACCACCGCCTTGGTGTTGAGAAATACTTTTTAATACTACTAACCCAATTAATGTCAAAAAGGCCACAGAGCTTATGATACTTATTGGCAGTTCTTTATACTGCTTGGATCTTACAGTAATCATTTCTAAAGGCTTTGATTTGAATTTTTAATGCCAAGAATAATTTTATTAAAAACATTTTTTGCTAAAGGAGCTGCTACGGCTCCTCCTGAACCCGAATTTTCTAATAAAACAACGATTGAAACTTTCCGCTCTTTATATTGAACCCAACCGACAAACCATGCATGATCTTCGCCATGAGGATTTTCTGCTGTACCAGTCTTTCCGTAAACATCTACACCTTGGATTGAAGGATCTGCATTTTTTCCAGTACCCTTAGAGTGCGATACTACTTGCCCCATATCAAAAGTAATTCTATCCCATATTTGCGGAGCTAAAGGTATTTTATTTTCAGACTCTTTTTTAATTGATGAAACTAAATGAGGAGTATTTGCAGTACCTTTTGTAGCCAGAAGATTCGTGTAGTGAAAAACTTGTATTGGGGTAACAAGAATTTCACCCTGCCCAATACAAAAATTCAATAGCGAACCCGTACTCCAACCAGAACGACCATAGCGCTTGTTCATATAAGCAGTATTTGGGATTGTCCCTTTATATTCTCTTCCAATGTCAATACCAGTTATCTGTCCAAAACCAAATAATCTAAAATATTTTGCTAGTCTGTCTAGTTCATAGTATTGTATTGTCTTATAAAAGTAAATATCACAGGATTGTAATATTGCAGATGTTAGATCAACATTGCCATGCCCCTCATCAGCCCAACAACCAAAAACCCTGTCACCGTACTGATATGATCCTTCGCAGGTCAATAACGCATGAGGATCAAAATCTTCGTTCTCAAGTAACACAGCTTCCGTAATCATTTTAACTATGGATCCTGGAGGGTATAAACCTTGGTTAAAGCGATTTAATAAAGGTTTATTTGGATTATTTGATACAATATTCCAATCTCTTTCAAGGATCCTTCCTGTGAATAAATCCGGTGGAAAGTCAGGTTTACTTACAACTCCAAGTATTTCTCCAGATTCGGGGATACCAACTATAACAACCCCTCGCTCACCTTTCATTATTTCTTCAAGTGAATACTGAATATTCATATCAATTGTTGTTATTATATTACTACCAGGTTCTGGACTAATTGGCGGAAAATCATCCACATATCCAACTTCTCTACCGTATGCATCTACTTGATAAAATTGAACTCCATGTGAACCTTTTAAATAATCTTCATAACTTTTTTCTAAGCCACTCCATCCGATTATATCGCCAAACTCATATTCTGAAGGATTTGTTAATGATTCCCGAATTTGCTTATCAACCTCCTTTACATATCCCAAAATATGTGATGCCCTTACTGATGAAGGGAAATATCTCTCAGGGAACTTTTGATAATAGACTCCCTTTAGATTTAGCCTATTTTCCTCTAGCCGTGAAATTTGGCTAAACGTTAAATCTTTTGCCAATCTGGTTGGAATAAATCTACCACGATAATACTTTTTATAGTTTTTATGCAAACTACTTGGATCAACCCCTATGGTCTTGGATATTAGTGATAGGGTAGAATTTCTGTCAGGCAATTCTCCAGGAACCGCGTTTATGATATATGTTGGAAGGTTATCAACTAGGATCTGTCCATTTCTATCTAAGATTAAACCTCTTGGTGCAGATGTAGTAACTTTTCTTATCCTATTAGTATTAGCCTTTTTAGAGTATTGATCATAGTCTAATATTTGTAACTGGAAAAAACGGACAACAAGAACTAAAATCAAGCAAACAGCAATTCCGACAGCAAGAAAGTATTGCTGAATTGAGGCTATATTATCTGCTTTTAGCATTTAATAAATTTTTAATTGGATAAATAAACTGTAAAACACCAGCAAAAGAAATAGTGTAAATAGCCGTTCCAAACCACTTTCCCCAAAATATTTTTCTATTCAATTCCCATAAATCTTGGTACTGTACTATACAGTATACAAGGAAATGAAAGAATAAAATTACAATCCATGATAGCGATGTGTAAAATGGGTTTAGTTTTGTGTGATTTTTGCCTAGCCCTCCTCCTAAATATCCAGTTATTGTATAGATTAAAGGAGATAAACCAAAAAAGATACCACTACCTGAAAGGTCAACAATTAAACCTAGTAAAAAGCCTGAACAAATTCCAAATGTCCTATCATAGATTAGACTCCAATAGAGTATTAGAATGGCACAAAAATCGGGTCTTACTGAGCTAATTGATAAAGAATCACTTAGCAATAACTGTAAAAGCCACACAGTTGAGGATAATATAATAATATTAATCCATTTCATTTGATTTTTCGATAATTACAAAAACATATTGAAAGGAACTCATATCATTTGGGAGAGTAACATTTACAATTTTTTGGAAACTACTACGGTCCTCGTAAACTCCTTCAACGGCACCGACTGGCAAGCCTGAGGGATATATATCACTAAACCCAGAGGTAACAACTTTATCACCAATATTTATATCAACATTTTTTTGAACCTCTAGGATTTGTGCTGTTTTACCTTTCAAAATACGAAGGATACCTGTTGCTCCACTGGGCAAAATTCTTACACTTAAACGAAAATTTGTATCTGTTATTAGTTGAACAATAGAGGCTTCGTCGCCTGATTCAATTGTTTTTCCAATTATTCCATAAGGCGTAAGTACTGCCTGGTTTTTGTTAATACCATCAATTTGTCCACCATCAATAACAATAGACAATAAATTAGGCTGTACCCCTTTGTTAACAACCCTAGCAGGCCTAAGGATTAGCTTTGTTTGCCTCTTAAAATCGAGCATGCTAAGCAATTCATCGTTCTCTTTTTGAAGATTTAACATTGATTCAACTTGTAAAGACAGCGATAAAGTTTTTTCTCTTAGTAGTTGATTTTCTTCTTCGAGAAATAAAAGTGACTTAGCTAAAGTCACCGGCGAGGAAATAAATGAAATAACCTCGGAGGATCTTCCTCGAATAACACTCATATTTGGACTGTCGTTATTTAGCAATAATACACTTGAGAGTGATAAGGCTATTATAAATAAAAAATGATCTTTATATCTTACAATTAAGAGATAAAAACTATACATATGCTCCTATAGAAGCACAGCTTCGTACTTTTTCAAATTTTCCAGGACCATTCCTGTACCCTTGACAACTGATAGAAGTGGGTCCTCGGATACATTTACAGGAACATTAGTCCGTTCACGAATTATTTGATCGATACCTTTTAGAAGGCTACCACCTCCTGCAAGGATAATTCCTCTCTCTAAAATATCTGCTGCTAATTCAGGGGGTGTCTGTTCTAGACATCTTTTAACTGCTTCTACTATTTGGTTTACTGGGTCTTTAAGAGCTAATCTTACTTCATCAGATGACACTTCAATAGTTTTAGGTATGCCTGAAACGAGATCTCTACCTTTTACCGCGATATCAGCAGACTTCATCTTCATTGCGGATCCAACCGTCTTCTTTATCTTCTCACTCATACCAAGACCAATCTCTAATTTGTGCTCATTCCTAAACCATTGTAATACTGCCTCATCCATTTCATCTCCTGCGATTCGAATTGTTTCTTTTGTAACAACCCCATTAAGCGAAATAACAGCAATTTCAGTAGTGCCACCTCCTATATCAACAATAATATTACCAATTGGTTGGCTAATATCTAGCCCGATACCAATTGCAGCGGCAACAGGCTCTTCAATGAGATATACTTCTCTGGCATTAGCACGTTCACCAGAATCCTTAACGGCTCGTCTTTCAACTTCGGTTACACCAGATGGCACGCAAATAACCATTCTAGGCCGAGCTAATCGGTTCAGATTAATTTTTCTTATAAATCCTTGTAACATTCCATCTGTCATTTTGAAATCTGCTATGACACCATCTTGTAAAGGTCTTATAGTTTCTAATTCGCGATGAGTTTTCCCTAACATTGCTTTGGCTTCATCACCAACAGCAACTATAGAATCGTCTAGGACATTGCGGGTAACAATTGAAGGCTCATTTACTACAATACCTCTTCCTTTTAACCAAATGAGTGTATTTGCAGTGCCTAAATCAATTGCGACATCACCGGAAATCCAGTTTAATAAATTAGGAATCTGAACAGAGGACATGTTTAATTATGAGGTAATATGATAAAATTTCACTCTATAAGTTACAAAGAAATCTTAATAGATTTTACTTGGCATTTCTTATTTTTCAATTTTTGCTTTATTCATACCTAATTTACTTAACTCATCAGCTCGTATATTTTTTTCTCTTCGAATATGAACCAAATTCCATTGGTCAATAAGTTTGAGTTTTTCCAATACAAGATTATGAAGAATTTTCATTCTTTCATTCTTAACTTTATATATACCTAGCACTTGTTTAACAACTAGCTCGCTATCTGCATATATTATAGCACTTACTACTTTTATCTCAATTAATTTTTCAATCCCTTTTATCAGTGCTAAATATTCCGCCTCATTATTAGTTTTATCAAACAAGGGTTCTGAAAAATTAGATAATTCTTTATCATTTGAATATATCACACCACCTATTCCTGCAGTTTTTGAATGTAGGTCTGAAGCGCCATCTACAAATAGCTTGATTGTTATTTGATCTTCACAATTCAAATCATCAATCATCTTGATTAATGTTTTTCTATCTTCTATTGATAGCCCATCTAATTCTGCAGCGTTTTTTATTGCTCTTACTTGATCTCTATTTAATTTAATCATATTCATGTAGGCAAATAAGGATTACTACCCTCTTGAACGGGACATTCCTGCCAAAAATAGCACCAATTACATAACATTGATTTTTTAGCTACAAACTTTTCATTTTTTAATAATTTAAGTCTTATTTCATCAATTAGATTTACTATCTTTTTGGTTATTTTTTCCAAGTCTGACTCACTTCGTTTTGAGTAAACCAATATATTTTCTTTACTTTGCTGTAAAAAATGCCACACTAATAAAACATCATTTATATTTTTTTTTGTTTTTTCTAATCCAATTTGGTATAGACCTAATTGCATATCTTGATCAGCTTCTTTTTGATTATAGGGTCTCTTACCGGTTTTATAATCATGTATAATCCAATTTCCTTTTTCATCTACATCTAAACGATCAACAAATCCTTTGATCCTGTAGTCACTATTATTTACAATTAGAAAGTCCATTTCATATTCATTGGCATACACATTTTCATCAAAAGGGTGATTTAACGAAAAAAATTTTGTCAAGCATTTCTCGCCTGTCCTAAAATAGAAAGAAGCATATTTTTTCCATAGTGGAATATTTTTTTCTCTATCCACTGGGAGTATATTTCTATTAACAATTGCTACACTACCATGCCATTTATTTTCCCATAGTGAATGATGATATTGAATAATTTTATCGAAAGATAGATTTACTCCTGTTTTTTTTTGATCATAAATATATTCAATTGTCTCGTGAACTCTTTTGCCCATGAAGGCCTCGATTCCCTCATCATCCTTAAATATTCTTTTTATGTAGCGAAACTGAAACTGAGCAGGGCATTTCTGATATGATTGCAATGAACTGTATGAAAAGTATTCTGGGATCATAACCCTGCCGAACCTATGAAAGGTGTATCTAACCGATAGTCTCCAAATCCGTTCTGGTCACGAAAAACAAATTGCTTACTAACTTTTAAATAATTCCATATCTGATAGATAGTTGAATTTCCGGCACTTGGGTTTGTACGCTGAATCTCATCAGGAGGGCCAAATAGTATGTATATCATTCCACGATCAGTTTCCCATCCTGGTTGCCAACCAGAAAAATGTTCATTTACATACTCAACTCTTTGAAAGTACTCTTCCATTAATTCATTTTGTTCCGTTTCGGGAGTTGGGTCTCTCTTTTTCCAAATTTGATAAAAGACTTGTTCTTTATCCTGTTTATTATTGTTTTTTAGTTCTTTTCTCTCATCGTTAGATAAAATGTATTTCATTTGCTTCATAGCTATTTCGACGTCATAAACGTAACCTGAGAAACCAGGTTTATAACGTGTAAAACTTATTTCTTGTTCATTTTTTTGTTTGCCTTGCTTGAGTAATATTCTGAAATCGTTTTTTATCGAATTAAACTTTGCTGACGGAATAAATATATTTTCACTAAAGAAACCTAATTTACCATCCCCAGAAAATTTTTGTATCAAAGAATCATTAGCAGTACCATTGGTCAAGTATATACTTACCTCATAATCATTCTTTTCAACAAAGCCAGATATTTTCATATCCACACCTAGCCCTATTTCTCTTACTCTAAATCCACGTGTTGGAATTTTACCAACATTAAAACCCCAATTCCCCGGCAAATCCAACATAAAAATAGGTTTTAACAAGGAAGGCTTTTTGCCTAATGTTCTGAAGTCAATATTCTTTTTTAATAAACCCTTCTTCCTTGTATCTAAATCTTGTAGTTCGCCAATTACTTCATATTTTTTTCCCAATGGCACATTAAAATCAACATGATGCTTTCTATTTTTCATTGTTGATCTGGTATCTGTGTAGAGTTCAACCTGGATTGAATCTGTCCAAGTAATGTTATTGATTTCGTTACCCTTATGATAACGAATACTTATTGTAGCTTGATAATATGCATTGTATGATGATTCTTTTTTTATAAACTGTAGTGAATGATAAGGGATTTCTATAAATGTAACGACCTTAACTGAATCCGCATCAACAGCATCTGGAAATGGGGCAAGTATAAATTTTTCAACATTGGATCTTAACTTTTTTTGACTATTCAAACGCTGGGAAAATAAAATTGCTGACCCAATAGCTAATATGATTACTAATATGTATTTCTTATTCATAGATGCCTCTTCCACAAAAATTTAATTAGTCCATTTGACGTTCCCAACCAAATCTCTTTTCCATCAACAATAATATTATAAACTCGCCCAATGAACGGAAATTCATAATCACTAACTAACCCAGTTCTCTTATTGATTTTAATTAGACCATTATCTGTGCCTAAAAAAATAAATTTTTCATTTAATTCCATAGAAAATATATTCTGATTGCGATAAATACCGGATGTAAACAAGAGAATCCATTCTCGCTCTTCTATATCATATTTTACAATCCCAATATCGCTTGCAACAAAAACCTCTCCATCATAGTAATCAATAGATGCAACATTCCTAAGTTGCTCAGGAAAATTTTTTCTTCCAATGTCTGACATCTGCATTAATTGTGAATGCATATTAGAGTAGATAAATATTCCTGCTTGGGTAGCAAACCATAAACTATTGTCAATACTATCTATATCAAATATACTCAAATTTTGGAAGATACTTTCAATGCCTATGGGGTCCTCTCTTAGGGTAGTGCTGTTAATCCTAGCCAGACCTCTTGAAGATCCTATCCATAAGTGGGTATTATTAGCGTAAAGATCAAAAATCTTTCCTGGTGGAATACCTAAACTTTGGTCTAGAGTACGCCAAAAATTACTTTTTTGATTGTGATATAATAATATGCCATCTCCACCTGCCCAAAGTTCATCTTTGTAATGCATTAACGAATACAATGGTGTAGGTGTCATATTTATTGTCTCTTCAAATTGAAAAGAAATTGAAGATAATGAGCTAAGGTTATATTCTGTAATTCCTTTTGAAAAAGAAAAGTCCTGGCTACCAATGTATATTACATCATCAGAATGGAATAATGATCTTGCATCAATGTTGGATATATGATCTGATATTATTGAAAAGGATTCCATAGTTTTTGTTCCCTGAAAAATATTTCCATCGTCATTTCCAAAGAAAATATTTCCATGATTACCTACGTAACCTGTGGTTATACTGGTCCTCCTTCCAAGCCTATCGATTAATTCATTACCATTGAAAATCCATCCATCAATGATACTATAGGTATTGAGGATATCGCTCAAAGATTTTTCACCTAGATAAGGACCACTGCTCCATTCAATTTCAAATTCATCAGGATTGGGATAAATACCAATCAATGTACCAGATGAATGATCAATTTTCACATAGGATGACCTTGCATGAAGCCATATAAATTTGTCACTAGACCCAATCCTCTGAATGCCATCAAACTTTGAAAGTCCTAAATTTTCTAGTCTAATTGAATACCAATCACCCTCTCGCGAAAAAGAGTATTGTAAATAGTTTGGCGAGGCTGCCCATAAAAATCCTGTTACCATATCAAAGTGCACAGCACTAACGAAATTATCCTTTAGGCCTTGCGCTGTTGTTATTGGCTCATCAAAGTAATTCCCAAATAGATTAAATCGTTTTATTCCTCCCATACTTGTTGCAATGTAGGAAAAGGTAAAACCCTCTGTTATAGAATTTATTTCTCCACTGCCCTTAAAAATGACCCAGTCAAATGGTCTAAATCTTGGGTCTGGTTGGCTCTTTATCTGGCTAATAAATACTAATAAAAGTAGAAAACTTTTAATCTCTTTAGGCATGAAATTATTGATTACCTTTTTGGACTTCTTCTCCTATTTCGGGATCGATTTCTATTTCGATTATTTCTATCATTCTTTTGGTTCTTATTGTTTCCTCTAGATATACCAGGACGAATTTTCCATATATGTCCATGATCTAAAAAAATAAGTACCGATGCAAAATGCTTTATTTCCCTATCTGTTGGTGATGATAATATTATGGTTGTACCTAGTGTACGATTCATAGATGTGATTTTTGACCTGAAATCCTTCTCCATCTTGCTATTAAAGTATACTGAGTAGTCATCAATTAAAAGAACACGAGGATCTGCTTCGAATGCAAGAATCATACCTAACCAATTCAACTCACCTTTTGAAATATTTTTAAGATTTCGAGACCAAAGATTTTTAAAACTTCCATCTTTAAAGTATCGATTTTTGATTATGTTTTTCTTTTTCCCAAACTTATCTGTTATAAAAGATGATATACTAGAATTAGGTGTATTTAAAGATAAGTTTTTTGTGTAAAAAATATCATCGGGTGCTTGGATCTTACCAAACCAACTTTTTTTATATGTATTATCCTCATATAAAACAGTTCCCGAGGATTCTTTTTCAGCACCAGCAAGTATATTTAATAGGGTTGATTTTCCACTTCCAACATTTCCAACTATGCCATAGATCGTACCTGGATGGATATCCAACTTTTTCAAGTTCAATGCACTTATTGATCCATAATTTTTTTCAAGATTATTAACCTTGAAAATTAGCCTTTTCATTTTTGCCATTTTCTATATTCCTTTTAGAAGCAATACTTCCATATAAAAAAGGAAAAAAAGAAACGAAATATTACTCTATTGTTGTTCCAACCACCTTTCTGCATCAATAGCAGCCATACAGCCTGAACCAGCAGCTGTTACAGCTTGCCTATAAACGTGATCCTGTACATCTCCACAAGCAAAAACCCCGTCGAGGTTTGTATATGTCGAGTCTGGACTTGTAATAATATATCCTGATCCATCAAGATCAATCATGTCTTTAAAAAGTGATGTATTCGGAACATGCCCTATAGCCATAAAAATACCATCGCAAGCTTCGTTTGTTATCTCATTAGTTAGTGTATCCTTGAGCATAACAGACTGGACACCCACATCTTTTGTGCCAATAATTTCATCAATGGTTTGATTGTATCTAAATGATATTTTAGGGTTTGAGATTGCTCTTTCAACCATGATTTTTGATGCACGAAATTCCTTTCTACGGTGTATGATGACAACCTCAGAGGCGAACTTTGTCAAAAAAGTAGCCTCTTCCATAGCAGAATCT
>MDTB01029775.1_pt1 | contig 27572 bp, 28 predicted proteins | sample 811161 | NCBI WGS metagenome assembly MDTB01 (sample SAMN05326650, study PRJNA326480) | marine metagenome | isolation source: seawater | place: Mediterranean Sea | collected 2009 | reverse complement strand
GGTGATTGCCTCGAGCAGATAGCCATTCATGTAAGCGACGATCAGGCCGGTGATGAGGGTTGCCATTGCGGCCCAGCGAAACCAGAACAAAACGGCCGGCGCGATAACTTTGCCAATGGCTGGTTTGTGTTCATCAGGAATATTCGGCATGTTCGGAATTTGAACAAAGTTCAAATACCACAACAGCCCAATCCACATCACACCACTCAGCACGTGCAGCCAACGGAAGATGAACGTCAACCAGGCATGATCCACGGCAAAACGTTCGCCGGGCAGGTTACTCATCACGGCGATGAGAATGACGGTCAATACGATACCGCCAATGACGGTGTATTTAAGGTTGGTCAAAATAACGGTCATAAGCATTCCTCACTAATGTTCGGTTTGTGTGCATCATGCAAAAGTGGTGCAAAAATGCCGTTCTTCGCCGAGTCATACTATAGTTTAGAGGAGAATAATCTAAAGTTGAAGAAACTTATTACGGGCGCTACCGTTACGCAAAATCTATCAGATAATACCTTTTTTGCGCAGTGCCGAAATCGCCGTTTCATCAAGGCCAAGTTCGCTCAGCACGGCATCGGAGTCTTGCCCCAAAGCAGGTGCTGCGACCTTTGGCGCGGGACTATTTCCGTCCCGAATGGGATGCGCCACCATCTGAAAGCTTTCGCCCGGGTTGGTTGGATGGGGAAAGTCGTGGATACCATCGCGTTCGGCGACAAACGGATTGGCCATGGCCTGACCGATATCATTGATCGGCGCCGCCGGTACCTGCCCGGCGAAGCGTTTCAACCAGGTGTCCGTGGTCGCGGTTGAGAGGGCCTCGTCAAGGAGATCTTGGATCAGGGCGCGATTGCCATGGCGGTCGGCAAAGCTGGCGAAACGTGGGTCGCTGCCCCATTCTGGGTGGCCCAAAAATTCCGCCAATATCGGCCAGAATTTTTCTTTGTTGCACATGATATAAATCCAGCCGTCGGCGGTTTTATACAGCTGGCATGGTGTCAGCACAGGGTGCGCCGAGCGTGGCAACCGGTCCTGGACCACATCTGCATTTAGGCACCAGGTCGACAAATATGTCGTCGTGTGCATCGCTAAATCAAATAGGCTGGTGTCGACATCCCGGCCTTGGCCATCGCAGCGTGCCGCCACCAAAGCAGTTGTCAACGCATAGGCCATGGATAAGCCGGCCATCATATCGACCACCGAAAGGCCAAACCGGGTCGGCGGGGTATCGGGCTCGCCGGTGACCGAGAACCAGCCGGCTTCAGCCTGCATTAAATAGTCGTATCCCGGCCAATCGCGGCGGCTTCCGGTGCGCCCATAGGCGGATAAATGGGCGCAGACAATGGCTGGATTGACGGCCTTTAAGGCCGCGTAATCGAGACCGAGTTTCTCCGGTACATCGCCGCGTAAATTATTGGCGACGGCATCGGCACCGCGCACCAAATCGTGGAAAATAGCCTGTCCCTCGGGGCTTCTCAGATCCAGGGTCAGGCTTTTTTTATTGAGATTGAAACTATGGAAAAATTGACTGTCTTCGGGGCCAAAAAAATGCGGCCCGACAGCCCGCGCCATGTCACCGCCATCGCGCGGGTTTTCAATCTTAATAACCTCCGCGCCTTGATTGGCCAAATACATGGTGCCGAACGGGCCGGCACCATATTGTTCAACGGCAAGAATGCGAACGCCGGCTAAAGGTAACATGGCTGGGTTCCGTTTTCGTTGATCAGCGGTCTTGGGTCTAAACGGGATTACGCTTAACCAACTGCCGGGCGATGATCAATTTCTGCAACTCATTGGTGCCTTCACCGATCGCCAACAACGGCGCATCACGATAATACCGCTCGATGTTAAATTCTTTGGCATAGCCATAGGCACCATGTAAGCGCATCGCTTCCAGACTGTTGTTAACGGCGGCTTCGGAGGCAAAGAGTTTCGCCATGCCGGCTTCCATGTCGCAGCGTTCGCCTTTGTCATAAGCAAGGGCTGCAGATTCAACCAGCAAGCGGGCGGCTTCAACTTGTGTCGCCATATCGGCCAACTTCAACTGGATCGCCTGATGTTCGGCAATTGGTTTGCCGAAGGTTTTCCGAATTTGAGCATAGCGCACAGATTCATCCAAGCAGGCGCGCGCCACACCGACACCACGGGCAGCAACATTAATCCGGCCAAGCTCCAAACCACCAAGGATGTGTTGCAGGCCACGGCCCTCTTCACCGCCGATTAAATTATCAGCCGAGACATGGCAATCTTCCAGCAGCAGCTCACCGGAATCGATGCCCTTGTAACCTAATTTCTCGAGTTTACGGGTGACTCGGAATTGTTCATTTTTCTCGACCAGGAACAAGCTCATACCGCGATGCGCAGGCTCGGCACTTGGATCGGTCTTGGTCAAAACGGCGAGAATTTGACCTTGGATTGAATTGGAAATCCAGGTTTTCGAGCCGTTTAAAATATAGTCACCGTCGGCGGTTTTTTCGGCGCGGGTTCGGATGCCTTGTAAATCGGTGCCGGCGTCAGGCTCGGTCAAGGCAATACCGCCGCGCAGCTCGCCGGTTGCGAAGCGCGGTAAATAACGGCGTTTTTGATCTTCGGTGCCAAATCGCTCCACGGCCGCCGCCATGATCAGGTGCGAGTTAAAGATGCCGGAAACCGACATCCATACCGCAGACACCCGCTCAACAATTTTTGAGTAGGTGCTGACATCAAGGCCAAGGCCACCCCATTCCTCGCCAATCGTCGCTCCGAAAAGGCCGAGTTTTTTCATCTGCTCGACAATCTCGAACGGATATTCGTCCCGCGCCTCCAGATCATGGGCATAGGGGACCACATCGCGTTCAAGAAATTTATCAACTGCCGCAAGGATTAATTCTTGCTGGGCCGGGTCCGTGGGCGGGCGCGTGGATAAATTGTCAGGCATCGGTCTTAACTCCAAAGATCATAACGAAAGAATATTACTAGGTCGGCACAATAGCCGATAAAGGCCCCTCATGGCCATAGATGTAAAAACAGCGCTTGTGTTGATCAAAAAATTAGAATAATTTTTTATCAGCGCTAATTTGAGGCTCAGCTTGCGGGGCGCTATATAAAATCCAGCTAAAGCGAGTGGGAGCGAGTCCCACGGTGAGTGACGTGGGGCTTTTTTTGTCCCCAGGATTGTGGGGCTTTTTGTCCCAAGGACCACGGGGCTTTTTATCCCGAGGACAATCGTCTCAGCGGCTTTTTTGGCGCTCGGGGCATGCGATCCCAGTCATCATCGTAGCTTCTCCTGTTCACTGAAAATCGAGCCTCTTATGGGGCGCTTTTTTGAGCGCCCGCAAGAGGAGATGACAAATGTTTACGATGAAAATCAAACCAACGGTTTGGGTGTCGGCGATTTTTGCTTAGGTGGCCCTGGCCTTCTACACGCCTGCCACCGCTGCCGATAAGCCAAGCACGATCACCGTCGACTGGGCTTATTACAACCCGGTCAGCATTTTGCTGAAGCAAAAAGGCTGGCTTGAAGAAGATTTGGCTGCGGAAGGCATTAAAGTTCGCTGGGTCCTATCGTTGGGATCGAATAAGGCGCTGGAATTTTTGCGCGGCGGATCTGTCGACTTTGGGTCGACCGCAGGGGCGGCATCGGTGATTGGCCGTGCCGGCGGTTTGCCGATCAAGGCGGTCTATGTTTACTCGAAACCAGAATGGACGGCGTTGGTTACCCGCCGTGGTTCTGGGATCAAGCGGATTGCAGACCTGAAAGGCAAGCGTGTGGCGGTGACGCGAGGAACTGACCCGCATATTTTCCTGCTGCGGGCGTTAGATTCCGTTGGTCTGAGCGAGCGCGATATAACCCCCGTCCTGCTGCAACATCCTGATGGTTATACCGCTTTGATCAAGGATCAGGTGGATGCCTGGGCCGGGCTTGATCCGCATATGGCGAAAGGCCAGCTTGCCGGCGATACCGAGCTATTTTTTCGCAATCCCGATTTGAATACCTATGGGATTTTGAATGTTCGGGAAGCTTTTGCATCGCGCAACCCAAAACTGGTTGAGCGGGTGCTGCTGGTGTATGAGCGGGCGCGTCGATATGCCCTCACACACCCAGCCGAACTAGAAGCAGCCTTGGTCAAGGCGGCACGGGTTGAGCCAAAAGTAGCGGCGCTGCAGTTGGGAGAGCGGACGGATATTTCCAACCCCACCATCGGCAAGGCGCATCGCCAAACCTTTTTGGCCGCCGGTGATATTCTGCAAAAAATCGGGATAATTAAAGCGGATGTGGATATCGCCCAAACCGTCGATGAGCTGATTGATATCCGCTTCATTAATGCCGTGCGGGCATTTTAAGCGATGAGCATCAATCTCATCGCAACACCAAGCGGTTGGGGACAGGCTGGGCGACGTCGTCGTCGCCCGGCCCTGTTGCGCCATACCCAGCGTTGGTTACGGGGGCTGTTGCTGCCGGTCGCCGGGGTCATCATCTGGCATATCTTAACATTGGTTCAGCTGTTTCCAGCGCATTTGGTGCCGCCGCCGCTTTTGATCCTGACCGACATTCTTGAACTGGCCGCCGATGGGTCGCTGTTTACGCATATTGCGGTCACCGGGTGGCGGGTTGTTATCGGTTTTGCACTGGGTGCCGGCTGTGCCACTTTGCTTGCCGCAATCGCTGGTTACTCCCGCCACGCACGTGACTATCTCGATCCGAGTTTACAAGCTTTGAAGGCAGTGCCTTCGCTTGCTTGGGTGCCCATTTTCATTCTCTGGTTTGGCATTTTTGAAACCTCAAAGGTGACCCTGATTGCCGTTGGTGTGTTCTTTCCCGTTTATCTTAACCTGTTGTCTGGCATCGACGGCACGGATCGTAAACTGGTTGAAGTTGGCCGCATCAATGGTCTTGGCCGTGTCGATATGGTGCGGCGGATCCTTTTACCGGCGACCTTGCCTGCTTATTTCACCGGCCTGCGGGCGGGCTTGGCGCTTGGCTGGATGTTTGTGATTGCCGCTGAACTCATGGGTGCGAGCGAAGGGCTTGGTTTCCTAATGCTTGATGGTCAGATGACCGGCCGGCCGTCGATCATAATCGCGGCACTGGTGTTGTTCGCCATTGTCGGAAAGCTGTCCGATACCGCGATCACCGCAGTTAGCGAGCGCTTACTGCATTGGCGTGACGATAACTTTAGCCTTCAGGAGCGTGAACATGCTTGAGGTCAGAAACGTATCAAAAACCTTTGGCCGTCGTCAGGGGCAGCAAAATAACGCGCTTGAAAACATTAACTTGACCATTGATACATCTGAAATCGTCTCACTAGTTGGCACCTCAGGTTGCGGCAAGTCAACGTTGTTACGGATCATTTCCGGTCTCACACAACCATCGGCCGGCGCGGTTCGCCTCGCCGGTCAAACGGTAACGGGACCAACGCCGGCGGCAGCAATGGTTTTTCAAGAGCCGCGCTTGATGCCCTGGCTATCGGCCCGCGAGAATATCCGTTTGGCGCTGTTGCACCAGCCCTGGCGGCAGCAGGAAAGACTAATAGACGATGCTTTGGCCAAAGTCGGTTTATCCAAATTCGCAGCTGCGCTGCCGAAAGAATTATCGGGTGGCATGGCGCAGCGGGTTGCGATTGCCCGGGCGCTTGCACGAAAACCGTCTGTTTTGCTGCTTGATGAGCCATTCAGCGCACTTGATAGCTTCACCCGGCAAAGCTTGCAGGATCACCTCCTCGGTCTTTGGTCGGCGCTCAATATTACCATGGTTCTGGTGACACATGATGTTGAAGAAGCTGTGGTGTTATCCGATCGTGTGGTGTCGATGCAGGGTCAACCAGGCAGGATCCATAGCATTTCTGAGGTCACCATGCGGCGGCCACGGCGGCGCGCCGACTCGCAGGTACAGGCGCTGAAAGAAACCATCATTGACGGTCTTGATCTGACGGCAAGTCCGAAAGTCGCGACGGCAGAAGATCGCCGTTAAGCTTCCACCGAGGCTTGCCCTTGGACGGTGAAAAAGGAGGCTGATTTCGGCTGTTTGGGCAGCTCAACTTGAAGGTCAACCATGCGCGCGGAGGCGCTCGGCCGACCCCGGACAATCATGCCTTCATGCGGGCTAGGCATGGGATTGCGTGCAATCGGCACCGCATCGGCCGCGCTGTAAACACAAATGTAAAGGGGCCGTGCACGGCTGCCTGCGTTTGGCTCCGAGGCATGTTGTAGCCGCGTGTGCATCAGACAGACCGAGCCAGCTTTGCCCATCGCCGGAACTTGCGCGGCGGTCAACTCACTGGCCCGCGCGTCGGCCACCATGCCGGTAAAGACACCATCGGCAAAAAGACTGTCCAGTGGACCACGATGGCTGCCGGGAACAATCATCAAGCAGCCATTGGTCTCATCAACATCCTCAAGCATCAGCAATGCTGTGACGATGTCATCATTGGTGTGTGGTGTGTACATAAAGTCTTGATGAAAATGCACCCGCGTTTGCGCGCCTGGCAGTTTGATATTGAGCTTACAGTGATGATATTTCACATCCGGACCAATCAGATCGGCAACCATGTCGACCATTGCGGAATCGCGCATCACCTCCATATATGCAGGAGAGATTTCGGCAGGATTATTCACCCGCCGCAATGCCGGGCGATCGGCGCTATGCTCGGCGCCCATGTCAAACCGTGGCCGCTCATCAATTGTCAGGGGACCAAAGGGCGATGTGTGCTGCCGGCTTTCCTCGACCCAGCTCTGCAGCTCGGCGTTAATGGCGGCAAGTTGCTGGGCGCTGACGGCATTCTCGACGACCAAGCAGCCATCGCGCCAAAAGCGGTCAATTTGATCTTGTTTTAAGCGCATAGGTGACACGGCAAAAAGATACTCCAGCGTGATACATATGGCACCAGTATAGGTCAGTTAACAGCCACCCGCCAGGCGTTGTATCAGGGCTACTTTATGTGCTAAAAATCACGTTATGATAGTGGGGTGGTATGGATAAAGATTGTGGTTGTAGGGCGGCCGTTTTCGCCGGCATGTCAGTATCTTACAAACGTGTTTTGTGGATCGTTATCACCATCAATGCAGCAATGTTTTTGGTCGAGATGGTCGCTGGTGTTCATGGTCAATCGGTCGCTTTGCAGGCCGATGCGCTTGATTTTCTGGCGGATTCAGTGACCTATGCGATGAGTTTATATGTCATTTCCAAGCCGCCGGCTTGGCGCTCTTGGGCGGCGTTATTGAAAGCCCTGAGCTTGGGGCTTGTCGGGCTGTGGGTTTTGGCATGGGCGATCTATAATATGATCTACATGGGCCAGCCGGTGGCCTTGGTCATGACCTGGGTCGGGGCCATGGCGTTGCTGGCAAATATTGTCTGCGCCCTGTTGTTGTTTCGCTTTCGCGCCGGCGATGCGAATGTCCGCTCGGTTTGGATTTGTAGCCGGAATGATGCCATCGGGAACCTTGCCGTGATTGCTGCGGCCGGCGCGGTCTGGCTCAGCGGCAGTTCCTGGCCGGATTTGATTGTGGCGGTCATGATGGCAGCGCTTTTCTTGCGTGGGGCAGCCGAAATTTCGGTACAGAGTTGGCGGGAACTGGCAAAGCCGCCGGTCCCTACGGCTGCTGGCGAAGGCGGTCAAGCGGTTCCGTCAAGCGATCGTTAATCCAATCGGCAATCTGATATGTCCATGGCTTGAAACGGTTGTTCAGCGCCGCGACTTCTGCCGATATCGCCGCTGACACATTGCCGGCAGGCGGCACAGCGTTCAGCCGTATCCAGGCGATATCCTTTTCATCGGCGATCTCAATCTCGATCACCACACCATCAAAGCGCCGAACTTTGACGCCTGCCGTGGCCACAAACGCCGGCCCCGCTTGGCGCGGCCGCACATCATCGAAGCGCAATGGCTGAAGGGCGGTCAGAAGTTGCTCGACCACTTGCGGGGCGGCGGGGAATGCGGTTTCACGACCGCCGCCGGCCGCTACGGTGAAGCTATGCATCGGTGTTTTGCGACTGACCATGCGCCGGCCATCGAGATCGATAATATCGACCGCTGCCACCGTTGCCGGGGTCATATCAATCACGGCGGCGTTCAGCCAAGGCCGAAGCGTCAACGGCAAGGTAATTGCGCCGCTGGCCAGCCACGCTTGCGCTTGGCCGGTTAAGCGCACAAAGGTTCCGGCCTTTGCGTCGCCGGTTGGCCGGCTAATCCGATCGCCGATAATGGCGTCGGCAATGAGGTCGCCGCTCGTATCATACAGGCGCAGATGGCCGCCACGGGCGCCAGCTTGGCCAATCGGCTCGACACCAATGCGGGCATAGCGTTCCGGCTTGCGGGTTTTTGGCTCGGCTAACCGCAAACTGGCCAGGTCGTTCAGCAGGCCGTCAACCCGCCGGGCGGAGGCCGGAAAACCGAATTTATCCTCACTTCGCCATGACTGCTGGTCACGAATAAATGAAAACCCGCCTTTGTGGTGGCGCAACTCAATGCGTTTGACGGCTTGTGGGTTTGCCGCCAACTGCGTGAAGACAGGGCGGCCAATCTCCTGATCAAGGGGATTATTATCATGACCGAAAATCGCCATCAGGGCGCCGAGGACGGCCAGCAATGTAATCATCAGGCAAATGGCAAAGCTGCGCACACTCATACCGGCCGCCCGTCTGTTTGCACCGCTGTGCCGGTGAGCTTCAGCGCCCGCCGCCGGCCAAGCCACCGCCAGGTTGTCAGGACCAGCAAAATAACGCCTAAGCTGAGGGGCACCGCCCAGATATTGGCGGCTTGAATCTGCTTAGTCAAATCACGGACTTGTTTTTGGGCGTCGAATTGACTGGCCCGTAATTGCTGGCGAAGGGTCAGGATTTCACTCCGCAAGGTCTCAATCTCTAAGGCATCCTCGACACTCATCGCGCCGCCACGGCGGCTACTGGTGCGGCTTTCAATCTTGCTGCGGAGCTGGTCGATGGCCTGGCTAAATTCAGCTTCCCGGGCGCGGCTTGCGGTCTCAGCTTGGCGGTTCCTATCGTCAAGCACGGTCAGCCGTCGCTCACCGACCCCGCGACCGCGCAGGTCCATCATCTTGGCACCGCCGCTGAGCTGATCTAAGGCGTTGATCACGAAATCGGCGTTATTCGCAAAAGGCACTTTGCCGCCGTCGGCACGCGTCTCTAACCAGGTTTGATCACTTAATAAATCACTGTCGGCGACCAGCACCATGGCCAGCGGGCTGCTGGCCGTTGCGCGATGGCGGCCGCGAATTTGCGGATCGGCAATTTCCGCCGGCGGACCGTCGGGATAGGCCGATGTCACAGTCCCGCTCAAGCGGGCCGCCAACACCAATGGCGCGCCTGTGGCTTTAAAGTCGGCCAATAATTGAATCGGGTTTGGCACCGGCTCGATCGCGGTAATTGCCAAGCGCATCGAATCTGCCGAGGTGCTGATCAGCGGATGGATGGTCAAGGCCGGATTGCCGGTCGCTGAAATGATCCCACTGCTGCGCAACTGCAGGCGGCGTAAATTGCCGGTAATGGTCTCGGTGGCGGCAAGCCGGCGGTCTGAATATTCTCCCCAGGCCACATAATCGGTGACAACTTGGCGACCATTTTGGGTGACGCTGACCTTAATCGCAGCCTGCCGATCTGCGGCCACATGGGTGGCGCTGACAGCCGCCCCCCAATGCCACAGGAGAGGCGAGATGGTCGGCACCGCGTTACGATTGATGGCGGCCCCGTCCGGCGGTCGCGGCAAGGCTTCGCTTAAGGGATCGACAAATGCCAAAATAGCGCCACCGCGCATCACAAATTGATCGATCGCATAGAGTGTCTGTGGGTCGAGCGTTACCGCCTGCGCCAGCATGATGATGTCGATGTCGTCGTCAATGGCGCTGACCTTGCCCATGATCGGCCGAATCTCAAAGAAGCCGCGAATCCCTTCCAGAACCGTGAAAGCCCCAAGGCCGCGCGTTCGGTCACCAAAAATCGGCAGCTCACCTAAAACCCCAACCACCGGCTTGCGCGGGGTTGCAAGGTCATGGATGAGGCGGCTTAAATCATATTCCAGGAAGCGTGCCCGGGTTGGCGATAAACGGTCAATGGTCTCAAATCCGTCAGTCGAATTGGTGCCGATGAGGCCAAGATAAAACCGCGCCCCGGCAGTGTTGGTCTGACTGCTGATTTTAGCGGCCTCGGCCAGGTCTTCGGCGGCAGAAAATGGATCCACATTGACGGTTTCAATGCGCAGCTTACCGTTTGCCAGGCGGCGATAAAGATCCAACATCTCCGCCACCCGTTGGGCGTGTTTAACGGTTTGCGGGCCAAGGCCGTCAAGACTGCGACTGCGCACCAGCCGTAGGGTCACTGGCTCATCGATGGAGGCCAAAACATCTTTGGTGCCGGTGGTCAGTGTGTAGAGCTGCTCGGCAGTGGTATCCAAGCGCTGATTTGGCAAGCTGATTTCAGCCCAGATATTGATCGCCAGGAAAAAGATCGCCGCCAATAAAACCCCGATAGCGGCCCGCCCGCGGCGGCCAAGTCGGGTCATGAGCGATGCTGGGTTGGGATGTGCCGTGGTCATCATGAGCCCGTTCTGACGCGCACCAAGGCCGCGCTTGCGAAAAGCCCACTGGCGATCAAAGTGACAAAGAAAATAATTGCACGCAGGTCAATCAGACCGTCAACAAAGCTGCGAAAGCGTGCCACGGCATTGATATTTGCAAGCCCTTCGGCAATCGCCGGGTCAACCCAGTTTCTAAGCAATGATTGCGTCATCTCAGCGCCGCCGGCGAGCAGCAAAAAGCACAGTGTGATGCCAAAAATAAAGGCGATCACTTGGTTGCGGGTTGCCGCCGATGCCGCCGCACTGACGGCTAAAAAGCCACCGGCCAGCAACCAACTGCCGAGATAACCGCTGGCAATGACACCATGATCAGGCTGTCCCAGCAGGCTGACGGTTAACCAAATCGGAAAGGTCAAGCTGAGGGCCAGGGCGGCAAAAATCCAGGCGGCCAAAAACTTGCCGACCACGGCATGGCTGGTACTAAGCGGCAAGGTCAGCAGCAGTTCAATTGTCCCGCCGCGATATTCTTCTGCCCAAAGACGCATGCCAATGGCCGGCATCAGCACCAGATAAAGCCAGGGATGAAACTGAAAAAATACCGACAACTCGGCACTGCCCCGGTCTAGAAAACCGCCTGCGTAAAAGGTTAAACCGGCGGCCAATACCGTGAATGCTATGATGAACACATAAGCAACGGGCTGGGTGAGATAGGCGACCAGTTCACGCCATGTGATGATCGCGATATTGCGTATCATCTGTACACTCCGGGATGCGCCTTCAGCGGCCTTTGAAAACCGGTGTCGACTTTGCCAAAAAGGCACGGAAACCGGTATTAAAGTCTTCGGTGTCAAACGCCGCATAGCTGTCAACCACATCGGCCTCACCGACAGGTTGCGGTGTGTGCAGGCCAGTCATCACGCGGTTGGCAAAGGCCTTGTGCCAGCGGTTTACCAAAGGTGCGCCGGCAGCGATCCGGGCGGCTGTTGCAGCAGCTTCGCCGGCAACTTGATCATCGGCGACAACGCGGTTCACAAGCCCCTTATCCTTTGCTTCGGCAGCCCCAAAAACCCGTGCTTCAAAAAGGATTTCAAGCGCTGTCGACCGACCCACAAGGTTGATCAGGGCCTCAATCTCCGGGTAGGCCATGGTCAGGCCAAGGCGGTTGATGGGCACCCCAAAGCGGGAACTTTCACCGCAGATGCGGATGTCACACATGATTGCTAGTTCCAAGGCGCCGCCAACACATAAGCCATGTATCTGGGCCACAACAGGGTGCCGGCAATCGCGAATAGCGGCCATGGTGTGATGCATGATTTGGCCATACTCGGTGGCTTGTTCGGCATTGGCACGGGCGGTTTCAAACTCGCCGATATCGGCCCCGGGGCCCATTGCTTTTTCGCCTGCGCCACGCAGAATAATGCAGCGCAGATCATGGTCCAGATCCGCCTGCTGCATGGCCTCGGCAAGGCCGATCCACATCGCTTTATCAAGCGCATTAAGCTTTTCCGGTCGGTTGAGCGTCACGGTGGCGATGCCGTCCGTGACCGCGTACAGAACCTTGCCCTCGCCAAAGCTATCATTGTTGCCCATCGGCTGCCCCTTCATGTGTGGATTAGTAGCGGTATTGTTCGCCTTTGAACGGGCCGGCGGTCGGCACCCCGATATAGTCGGCTTGATCTTTGCTGAGCGTGGTCAGCTTGGCACCGATTTTGGCAAGGTGCAGGGCGGCGACTTTCTCATCAAGGCGTTTCGGCAGGACATAGACTTGTTTGTCATAGTCGGCATGATTCAACCACAATTCGATTTGCGCTAAGGTTTGGTTGGTAAAACTGGCAGACATCACGAAACTGGGATGGCCGGTGGCGCAACCAAGGTTGACCAAACGTCCTTTGGCCAGCACCAACAGCCGCTTGCCGTCCGGGAAAACAACTTCATCGACCTGCGGTTTCACTTCTTCCCACTGGTAGTTCGACAAAGCTTCAATTTGAATCTCGGTATCGAAATGGCCAATGTTACAGACGATGGCGCGGTCTTTCATTTCCCGCATATGGTCGATGGTGATAATGTCTTGGTTACCGGTCGCGGTGACAAAAATGTCAGCGACTTTGGCGGCATCTTCCATGGTGACAACTTCAAACCCTTCCATCGCCGCTTGCAGGGCGCAGATTGGGTCGATCTCCGTGACCATCACGCGTGCGCCGCCATTGCGCAAAGAGGCAGCCGAGCCTTTGCCGACATCACCGTAACCGCAAACAACGGCAACCTTGCCGGATAACATCACATCGGTAGCCCGGCGAATGCCGTCAACCAAGCTTTCCCGGCAGCCGTATAAATTATCGAATTTTGATTTGGTGACACTGTCGTTCACGTTGATGGCAGGCACCATCAGGCTACCGGCCGTCGCCATCTCATAAAGCCTATGCACGCCGGTCGTGGTTTCTTCAGAAACACCGCGCACATCGGCCATCAGCTCAGGGTAGTCATCATGCATGATTTTGGTCAGGTCGCCGCCATCGTCAAGCAACAGATTGGGTGTCCAGCCGCCGGGGCCTTTGATGGTTTGATGAATGCACCATTCATATTCTTCCTCGGTCTCGCCTTTCCAGGCAAAGACGGGAATGCCGGCCGCCGCCATCGCCGCCGCCGCATGATCTTGGGTGGAATAGATGTTGCAGGACGACCAGCGAATTTCGGCGCCAAGGGCAACCAAGGTATCAATCAGCACAGCTGTCTGGATGGTCATATGCAAGCAACCGACGATGCGCGCCCCCGCAAGCGGCTTTTCATCGCCATATTCTTCGCGTAAAGCCATCAGGCCCGGCATCTCCGTCTCGGCAATCGCGATTTCGCGACGGCCCCATTCGGCAAGTGAAATATCAGCAACTTTGCAGTCAGTTGTACTGGTCATGGCGTGCTCCGGGAAAAACCAAGACGATGCAGGCGTGCTTAGCGGGAATGCAAATCACGCATCAATCTTCCTGCGAGGGATATAGCAAGCTCACTGCCCGGGAACAAGTCCTGGCCGATTATTCAGTGTCAACGAGGTGCCGTCTAAGCGTTATTGCTGGGGGTGATCCAGCCGACCACACCGCCGCTTGGATCTTGGATCACGGCAAAACGGCCAACGCCATCAACATCGAATGGCGGCCGCAGTAAAATCCCGCCATGGTCGCTCAGGTTGGTCAGTCGGTCGTCGATATCGTTGACCGAGATATAGCTGAACCAATGCGGCGGCAGCTCGGCCAAATGCTCTGACGCGGTCATGTCCATGATGCCGGCGGCCGGCTGTTCATCGACCAGCGCCAGCCAATAATGATGGCCGTCGGGGGTTGTCATTTTTTGATATTGCCAGCCCAGCATTTCGGCGTAAAACCGGCAGGCGGCAGTGGCATCGCGTGTCATCAGTTCATTCCAGAAAAAACGCCCATGCTTCCACATGTCATCCTCCATGGCGGGTTATGATGTGCCAAAAAACTACCATGGAGAGATTTTTTATAGGGATTTTTTCAGCCGGATCGATCAATCGCCTGCCAACCGATGTCACGCCGACAAAAGCCATCGGGCCAGGTGATTTTATCAACCGCTTGATAGGCTTTTTGCTGCGCCTCGGCGATGGAGGGGCCAAGGCCGGTAACCCCCAAGACACGGCCGCCATTGGCCAGCAATTGACCATCGGCGCGGCGCAGGGTGCCGGCGTGAAAAATTAAGGTTTGAGCATCCTCCACATCATCCGGCACGGTCATTTCAGTTAGCTTACGATAGCTCCCGGGATAGCCGTTCGCCGCCAGCACCACCAACAGGGCAGCGTCGCTGCGCCAGTGCAGCTGTTGCTGGTCAAGGTTGCCGTGATGACAGGCCAGCAGGCTTGGCAGCAAGTCGCTGCTGAGCCGGGCCATCAACACTTGGCATTCCGGGTCGCCAAAGCGGCAGTTATATTCGATCAGTTTTGGGCCGTCCGCCGTGATCATCAAGCCTGCATACAGCACACCTTTGAAGGGCCTGCCTTCGGCGGCCATGCCGGCGACGGTCGGGGCAATGATGCGATCGATAATGTGCTGTTCGATGTTTTTGTCAACAACAGGGGCAGGGGAATAGGCGCCCATGCCGCCGGTATTCGGGCCGCTATCACCGTCGCCGACACGTTTGTGATCTTGCGCCGATGCGAGGGTGACGAAATTCTGCCCATCACTGAGGGCGAAATAGCTTGCCTCTTCGCCATGCATCCATTCTTCGATCACGACGGCAGTGCCGGCGGCGCCAAACGCTCCGGCATCCATGATGTTGTCAATTGCCGCCAGCGCTTCGGCGTCGGTGGCCGCCATGATAACGCCCTTACCGGCCGCCAAGCCATCGGCCTTGATGACCAATGGCGCGCCGTGCCGGCGAACATAGTCGCGGGCGGCATCGCCATCGGTGAAGCTGGCGTAGGCGGCGGTGGGAATGTTGTGGCGGCCACAAAAATCCTTGGTGAAGGCTTTCGAGCCTTCCAGTTGCGCGGCACTGGCCGTTGGCCCAAAACTGGCGATCCCGGCAGCGTTTAAGCGATCCACAAGACCATCGACCAGCGCTTGTTCGGGGCCGATGACAACAAAATCAACAGCCTCGGCTTGGGCCAGCGCCAGTAAGCCGTCAAGATCATCACCGGCGACCGCATGGCACTGCGCAAGCTCAGCCATGCCGGCATTTCCGGGAGCCACAAGCAGCTGCGTCACGTTCGGCGACTGCGCCAGCTTCCAGGCCAGCGCATGTTCCCGCCCGCCGGCACCAATGATTAAAACCTTCATCTAGCGTTTGCTCCTTGAAGTCTGCTTTAAAGCCCTTCCACCGAGCCTGCTTGTAGCATAACGTTATGGGCATGCAGGATGAACCGAATAATCTGCCGGAATTTACGGTTTCGGAAATTGCCCAGTCCCTGAAGCGGACGGTTGAGCAAGCGTTCGAGCGGGTTCGGGTGCGGGGTGAAATTTCACGCCCGACGCGGGCTGCCTCAGGGCATGTCTATCTGACCCTGAAGGATGACAATGCGGTCTTAGACGGCATTTGTTGGCGCGGCCAAGCACAGCGCTTAGCGGTGACCCCGGAAGAAGGCTTAGAGGTGATCGTCACCGGTAAGCTGACCACCTATCCGGGCCGCTCAAAATATCAAATCATCATCGACACAATGGAAATCGCCGGCGAGGGGGCGTTACTTAAACTGCTGGAAGACCGCCGCCGCAAGCTTGCTGCCGAAGGCCTTTTCGATGATGCCCGAAAAAAAGCCTTGCCGTTTTTGCCGCAGGTGATCGGCGTTGTCACCTCGCCCACAGGGGCTGTGATCCGGGATATTTTGCATCGCTTACAAGATCGCTTCCCAGTGCATGTTCTGGTTGCCCCGGTGCTGGTTCAAGGGGATCATGCGAAAACACAAATTGCGGCCGCGATTGCCGGCTTTAACGCCATGGCAACAGACGCGGCGGTGCCACGACCGGAGCTGTTAATTGTTGCCCGTGGCGGCGGCAGCTTAGAGGATTTGTGGGCTTTCAATGAAGAAGAAGTGGTCCGTGCGACAGCGGCCAGTGAGATCCCGATCATTTCCGCCGTCGGCCATGAAACCGATACCACCTTAATTGATTTTGCCAGTGACCGGCGGGCACCAACACCGACCGCCGCTGCCGAAATGGCGGTGCCGGTGCGGCTGGATCTAATCGCCCAGGTGAACGATGACGGCAATCGCCTGGTTAATGCCGTTCATCGCCGCTTACAAGATGCGCTAACCCGTCTGCAGGGGATGGCGCGCGGCCTTGGCGATCCGGCGCAGATGATCGAGCAAAAAGCCCAGCGATTGGACTATGCCAGCGGCGGCATTGAGCGGGCGATTAACAGGGTGTTTGAGCAGCGCCGCTATCAACTTGGCGACTTGGCGGCGCGGCTGATCAGCCCGCTACAACGGGTTAAAATGGATGGCACGCGCTTGGCTGCCGCCGGCCGCAGCTTAGAGGCGGTCGCCGGGCAAGTCCTGCAGACTGCCGATGTCCGTTTTCAAAATTCCGCCGAGCGGCTGCGGATTGATAGCACCGCCCGCCGATGCCGCGATTTCGCCGCCACTTTGGCAGATCGGGCAAATCGCCTGGAACAGGCCTTTGATCGCCGCCTTCAGGACCATGACCGAACCTTGGCACAAACGGCCCGGCTGCTTGACAGCCATTCTTTCGAGCGGGTTTTAGATAAAGGCTTTGTGCTGGTCAGTGATGCCGCCGGCAAGCCGGTTTTAAGCGCCGATAGGGCGGCGGCAGGTGATCAGGTCAGCTTACAGTTCCGTGACGGCATCCGGGTCGCTGTGATGGAGGGCGCCGGCCGCCGGCAAGCGGCGGCCTCGACGGCAACCGCCCGGCCACGCCGGCGGCGACCGGTCGGTGATGATCAGGAAAGTCTTTTTTGATGCGGCCGGCCTGGATCGCGCTGGGTTTAATCGCCGCCGTCGCAAGCATCCTGCCGGGGTGGGCCGCAGCATTTGATCTGCGCGGTGATTTGCGCCAAGGCGGACTGCTGATCGGCAGTGGTGCGGCGGGTGCCACGGTCACCCTGGATGGCCGCTTGCTGCGGGTCAGCCCTGCCGGGCGCTTCATTATCGGCTTTAGCCGGGATGCTAAACCATCGGCAGATTTGCAACTGCGCTGGGCTGATGGGCGGCTCGAACAGCGCCGCCTTGCGATTCAGCAGCGGCGTTATCAGGTCCAGCGGATTGACGGCTTGCCGGCCAAAATGGTGACACCGCCGGCAGCCGTCATCGAGCGGATTATGCGGGAGAATAAATGGATCAAAGCGGCCCGCCAGATCGACAGCCCCGAGCCGTTATTCTTATCCGGTTGGCAATGGCCCGCAATCGGCCGCATTTCCGGTGTTTACGGCAGCCAGCGGATTTTAAACGGTAAGCCGCGTCAGCCGCATTATGGGATTGATATCGCCGCTCCCAAAGGCACGCCTGTGGTCGCCCCGGCGGATGCCGTCGTGCGGTTGGCCGAAAGCGATTTATACTATACCGGCGGGACCCTTATTCTTGACCATGGCCACGGTCTATCGTCAGCATTCTTGCATCTGGCGACAGTTGATGTGCGGGTTGGCGAGAGCGTGCGGCGCGGTCAAAAGATTGGCACCGTCGGCTCAACCGGTCGCTCGACGGGGCCACATCTTGATTGGCGGATTAATTGGTTTGATCGGCGTATTGATCCGGCACCATTGGTGCCGCCAATGCCCGAGGGCTAAGCATGTGTGATGAAGGAAGGTGAGGATGTCAGTCCCGACAGATCTGAGTGTAATTACCGATATTGAGGCGCTGAAAGCGCTGCATCGTGCGCCGATGAGCCGGGCCAGCGACAAGGTCTTAGATCATCTTGATCAGCATTGTCAGGCGATTTTAGCCCTGTCACCGTTTTGTGTCCTGTCAAGCCAAGGACCGACAGGCGCTGATGTTTCGCCGCGCGGCGACCCGCCCGGTTTCTTGCGTGTGCTTAATGACCGCCAGCTGTTGCTGCCTGACCGTGTCGGCAACAACCGGCTTGATAATTTTGCCAATCTGCTGAGCAATCCAATGATCGGATTATTGGTGCTGGTGCCTGGCATGGATGAAACATTGCGGATCAATGGCACCGCCCAAATTACTGATGATCGACGCCTGTTAGCAGCTTCTGAAATGCGCGGAAAAGTTCCGAAAATCGGCCTGTTGATCACCGTTCAAGAAGCTTTTCTGCATTGTCCAAAAGCGTTTGTTCGATCCGGCCTATGGGATCCACAAAAGCATATTGATCGCCAACAATTGCCCAGCTATGGCGATATGTTGACCGATCAGGTTGCCGGATTAACCGCTGAAGAATCTGCACGCCAGGGCGACATCATGTCCAAACGCGGGCTGTATTAGGTGCCGGTGCCGGCCCCAAGACATTGCTTCGCCGACCCCGATCCGACACCGTTAAACCGGTGTGTCGCCCTTTAAGGTGATGCGGTGCAATAGGCGTTTATGGCCGTGGTAATCATTGACAGGGTAATGTTGGCAAGCACGGTTATCCCAGAAGGCCAAAGACCCTGGCTGCCAGGCGAAACGGCAACTGATCTCGGGGCGATTTTGCTGGCTGAACAGATAGTCCAGCAGCGGTTGGCTTTCCGCTTCCGTTAAGCCCTCAAAGCAAATTGTGTGGCCGAAATTCACATATAGCGACTGGCGGCCTGTTTCCGGGTGGGTGCGCACCACGGGGTGGATCGCTTGCAGACTTTTGTCGGCGCTTTTGGTGCCGCCGTCGGCAATGCGATCTTCGCGAGTCCGGGTGACATCGGCTTTTGCCGAGGCATTGACGCCGCGGCGGCCCCGCAACAGCGCCTTCATGCCCTCCGACAGGTCTTCAAAGGCACGATATTGGTTGGCGAAAAGTGTATCACCGCCAATCTCGGGAAGTTCTTGTGCATACAGCATTGTGCCCATCGGCGGCTCGGGCAAATAAGCTGTGTCGGTGTGCCAGATGCCGCCGAAATTCACCGTTTCATCGGGCAGTTTTAATACTGGGGTAATGCTTGGAAAACCGTCGATACCTTTGACGAAGGGGTATTCGGCCGGCTCCCCGAACTGCTTTGCAAGGGCCAATTGCTGGGCCGGTGTGATGTCGATGTCACGAAGGAAAATAACCAAGTGGTCTAACCACGCACGGCGCAAATCCGCGATCACTGCATCAGGCAGTGGCTTGGAAGGATCGACACCCCAGATTTGTAACCCAATGCTGGGGCTTAACTTTTCACTTTTAAAGGCATATTCGGTCATGGCTGCGCCCTCCGTCGAGACGCCAAGGTTAGTTTTTGTCAATCCAGCGGCGATGAAGCCACAGCCATTGGCCGGGACGGTCCCGTACCCATGCTTCGATGCTGTCATTCATTGCCGTCATCAAAGCTAAAGTGTCGGCTGTATTGTCACCGCTTGCCGGTAAGTCGATGGGTGCTGAAAATGTAATTCGGAAACGCGCCCCCGCCAAGCGTTCACTGCGGGCGGTGATGACCGGGCAGCGGTATCGCAGCGCAAAACGGGCGACAATCGGTGTTGTCATTGCCGGACGGCCAAAAAACGGCACCGCAAGACCTTCGTTGAGTTTTTGATCAATCATCACCGCAAGATGGCCGCCGGCTTTCAATGCCGCGAGCAAGCGCTGGCCGCCGCGTGGGCCTTTCGGCACGGCTTCACCCAGGACGCTGGCGCGGGCGCGGTGCAAGACCTGCTCGCCAAGGGGCGTGTTGAAAGCGCGATAAACCTGGGTGATGGGCAAGCCAATTGCGGTGGCGACGCGCGGCAAAACCTCCCAATTACCAACATGGGCAGAGACCACGATACCGGCCTGATCATCATCCCGCAGGGCTTGCAGATGCTCTAGACCAATGATCTCAATACGCCGGTCGCCGCCGCTGGCGTCTAAGCTACCGAGGTGTGGAAATTCCCCCGCGGTGCGGCCAAGATTGTCCCAAACCTCGCGCACGGTGGTGTTGATCTGGGCGCTTGACCAGTCCGGAAAGCACAGCTGCAGATTACGCCGGGCACGCCGACTGACAGGCAGCAGTGGGCCGATATTACGGGCAATCCCGCCGGCCACGGCTGAGGCGAGGTCAATCGGCAGCAGCCGAAATCCATAATACAGCAACCACACGGCCAGCCCCTGACCCAGATTACTGAACCAGCGGCTAACGGACGTATGTGAGGCATTTTTGGTCATGGCGATGATTTTTGTAGGCGTGACTGTAGCCAGGATAGCAGCGCTTCGGGATCGCTCCAAACCGGCGCGACCTGCAGAACCTCCACCTTTTGCCGAAATGCAGCCGGGCAGCGGACGTGGTCTTTGGCGGTGGTCACCAAAACCGCTTCGGCATCGGCGGCGTGCGCAAGCAACCGCTGGGTGTCGTTATCGGTAAAGCGGTGATGATCAGGGAAGCTGATGAAGTCAATAATTTCAGCGCCTGCGGCGGCCAGGCTTTGGCGAAACTTCTCTGGTCGCCCGATGCCGGCAAACGCCAGACAGCGGCGGCGGTTGAATTGCGCGCTGTTAAGACTGCCAAGACTTGCCGAAAATGACGGCAGGTTAGTGGTTGCGAAAGCCGTGCCGGCCAAAGCGGTGTTATCGGCTCCGAACGTGATCACGGCATCGGCCCGGGCAAGCGCCGCACCGATCGGCTCGCGCAGCGGTCCAGCAGGTAAAACCCGCTGATTACCAAAACCCTGGTCGGTATCGACAACCAGCAGGGCAATGGTTTTTTGCAGCTGAGGATTTTGTAAGCCGTCATCCATGATGATCAAATCGTAGTTGCCGGCCTCGATGGCGCGCGCGCCGGCGGCCCGGTCGCGGGCGACCCAGGTGTCGGCGACGCCGGCCAACAGCAAGGCTTCATCACCGACTAGCGCAGCAGCGTCATCGTGCATATTCACCAAATGGGGGCCAGGTTCGCGGCCGCCATAGCCGCGGCTCAGCAGCGCCGGTCGCCAGCCGGCGGCGGCCAGTTGCCGTGCCAGCTGCATCGCCACCGGGGTTTTCCCGGCGCCGCCGGCAACGGCGTTACCGACACAAATCACCGGTAGCTGCGAGGTATAGGGTTGGACAATCGCAGACCGTATCTGGCCGGCGGCTGAAAACAACCAGGAGCAGGGCGCTAACACCTGCGCGGCCAGGCCATTACGGCGCCAAAAATCAGGGGCCTTCATGGTGTTGTCCCGATGGCTTCAGGAAAGCGGCCACTTGGTTATAAATGGTGCCGATCAAATCAATATTCCGGCGTGCTTCGGTGGCCGCTGCCGCCGCCTGAATATGGCCCAGTTCGGGGTCTGTCAGCAGCCTTCCGACCTGTCTGGCAAGGTCTGCTGCATCACTGACTTCAATGGCGCCGCCGCAGGCAAGAAGGCGGCGGGCTATGGCGGCGTTTTTATGCATTAACGGGCCGAACAGAACGGCGCAGTCAAAATGGCATGGCTCCAACGGATTATGGCCACCAACGGGGACCAGTGAGCCGGCCACGAAGACAATCGGCGCGGCGGCAAAAAAGACCGCAATCTCGCCAAGGGTGTCGGCCACATAAATGGCTGTTTGCGGCGTTGGTAAGCGGCCTTCACTGCGTTGTACCGCGCTGAAACCTGATGCCGTCGCCATGTCACGAATTTCACCGCCGCGGTTGGGGTGGCGCGGCACAATGACGGTCAGCAAATCCGGATGCGCCTGGACCAAGTGCGCATGGGCGGCCAAAACGATGTCATCTTCGCCCGGGTGGGTGCTGGCCGCAAGCCAGATTGGCCGATCCCCAAGCGCGGCGATAAAAGCGTGGTGATCGGCGCTGATCAGCGGCAACGGCGGTGAGGCTAATTTCAGATTGCCGCTCACCGCGACTTGGCGCGCACCAAGCGCTGAAAAATGCGTTGCGGCGCTGTCATCCACCGCCAGAACCAAATCAATTTTAGGGAACAAAGCTTGTGATAGCCGCCGCCAGCGGTGCCATTGTTTGAACGATTTCACGGACATTCGGCCATTGACCAAAATTACCGGCAAGCCGGCCGCTTTCGCCTCGACGATCATGTTTGGCCAGATCTCACTCTCGATGAAGATGACGGCCGTCGGCTGCCAATGGGACAAAAAACGGCGCACCCAACGAGGTCGGTCCAGCGGTGCGAATTGATGGACGGCACGCTCCGGCAGGCGATTGGCCATCAGGCGGGCGGAACTCAACGTGCCGCTGGTTAAAACCACGAAAGCATCTGCATCATTGATCAAGATATGATCGATGAGCGGCAGCGCTGAAACGCTTTCACCGACACTGGCAGCATGGATCCAGACCACCGTCTTATGCGCAGGTCGTTGTTGCGTGGCCAGGCCGCGGCGCTCCCCTAGGCGGTGTGGGTCTTCCTTGCCGGCCGCCACCCGGCGCTCCAAGATGGCTTTGATCAGGGGGCCGGCAAGGATGCTTAAGCCACGATAAACAGGCATCCACATTACGCTGTCTTCTCGGTAATCGGTGCCGGGTCAATGGCGGCGGCCCCGACCGCATCATCGGCTTCCTTGACCAGCGCGTTCATGGCCTGCTCGACCTTCAGGCGATAGGTTTCAAAATCGTCGGCATCAAGGTCGTCGGGTACGCTGATGGCCTCGCCCCAAGCCAATGCCGCCCGGCCAAAGGGCTTGGCAAAGATAAACTGATCCCAGGTGTTCAAAATCCACTGCCGTGAACAGCTATACGTCACTGGCACGATTGGCGCGCCGCTTAGGCGTGCAAGGGCAATGACGCCTGGGTGACAGCGCATTCTTGGTCCTCGCGGGCCATCGGGCGTGATGGCCACATGCTCTCCTTTTTTCAGGGCCTTGATCATACCACGCAAGCCTGCACTGCCGCCTTTCGAAGATGATCCCCAGATGGTCCGAATGCCAAAGCGGTTGATGGCGTTGCTCATCAGCTGGCCGTCGCGGTGCGGTGATTGCAGCAAGGCGGCAGGTTGCTGGGATGGCCAGATCGCCACCATCATCATGATGCGGTTATGCCAAAAGGCGACGATGAACGGCTGGCCGGAAGCAAACAGCGCGTCCCGGCGATTTTCGTGTAACACCTGCCAGCGGGTGCTGACTTTGACCGCACGGATAATCAAAGCGATGAGTGCGCCGCAGATGGCGCGCCCAATCGGCGATCCGGTGAAGGTCTTCAACACGCCATTTTCTCCCAGGTTTCCGCATTCCTCAGCGCTGTTTTTCGGCAGCGCCGATAGCCTGGTCCAGGTTAGTTTGATCCGGCCACTGTCATGCCATCAACCCGCAGGCTTGGAGCATCGACGCCGTATTTAAACTCAAGATCGTCGGCGGCGGTTAAATTGGCAAACATTTCTTTTAAATTGCCGGCGATGGTCGCTTCGCTGATGGGATGGGTAACCTGACCATTTTCGATCCAAAACCCTGCGGCCCCGCGGCTGTAATCGCCGGTAACGATGCTAATGCTCATGCCCATCAATTCGTTGACCAAGATACCTTCCTTGATGTCGGCGATCATTGCCGCCAGGCTTTGTGCGCCGGCGGCGATGTAAAGGTTACTGGGCGAGGGGCTTGGCGGGCCGCCGACACCGCGGCTGGCGTGACCTGTGGTGGTTGTCGCTAATTGCGTCGCGGTTGCCAAATCTAAAAACCAGCTTTGAAGCGTCCCATTGGTGACGATGGCACTGTGGTTTGTGGCCACGCCTTCGGCATCAAAGGGCCGTGATTTAAAGCCACGGGCGCGGTGTGGGTCATCGACCACATCGATCCCCTGGGCAAACACCTGGGTGCCAAGCGCGTCCTTTAAAAAGCTGGTTCCACGTGCGACTGCCGCACCGTTCACGGCCGATGCAAAATGCCGCAACAGGCTGGCACTGGCGCGCTTATCAAAAACCACAGGCAAGCTGCCGGTTTTTGGGCTTTTTGCACCTAAGCGCCGGACCGCCCGTTGGCCGGCATTGCGGCCAATGCTGGCGGCATCGCCAAGGTCGCTTAAAAATACTTTGGCGTCATAATCATAATCGCGTTCCATGGCTTGCCCGCTGCCTGCCAAGACCGAGGCGCTGACGTAATGGCTGGAACGCCGATAGCGCCCGAGGAAACCATTGCTGGCGGCGATGGTGACATCGGTTAAGCCCCAACCGGCCTCCGCCCCTTCAGAATTGGTCACCCCATCGACGGCGCGGGCCGCGTCCTCGGCCGCTGCCGCCCGATCGCGCAGGTCATCGGCATGCGGTTCGGTCGGATCATACATTTCCAACTCCGGCGGCGCGCCTGTCACCTCGGCGGCGGTCGCCAGCCGTGCGTAAGGGTCTTCAGGCGCCACCTTGGCCATGGCGACGGCTCGCTCGGCAATGCCTGTGAGCGCTGCCGGACTGACGTCGGAGCTGGAGACACAGGCTTGCTGACGGCCAATGAAAACCCGCAGGCCGATATCATTTTCCTCGGAACGTTCGATTGCTTCAGGGGTGCCCAGCCGCTGACTAACGGACTGTGACTGACCGCGCGCATAAACGGCATCAGCGCCGTCGGCCCCGGCTTTGCGGGCCGCCGAAATCAAGTCAGTGAGAAGTTCAGTATCGCGATCATCGGCCATCGGGAGGCTCCGTTGTTTCATCCGTCCCCTGGACATAAGACGGGCGCTCATGGAAGGCAAGCATTGCCGGCGTTTTCACATCGCATATTGCCCGCCATCTAGGGTCAGCGCAGGCTCGCAAAAAATTTTTTCAGCAATGCCGCTGCCTGTGCTTCGTTGATGCCGCCATAAACTTCCGGACGGTGATGGCAGGTCGTTTGCTGAAAAATACGGGCGCCATGCTCAACACCGCCGCCTTTCGGATCATAAGCTCCGAAATACAGCCGCCGTATCCGCGCCAACGCGATTGCTTGTGCGCACATCGCACAGGGCTCTAGGGTGACGTAAAGATCACAATTGACCAGTCGTGCTGTGCCTAAAATCGCCGCCGCGGCGCGCAACGCCAGGATTTCAGCATGGCCGCATGGATCGTTGTCAATCTCAACCCGGTTACCTGTGATGGCTAAAATGGCCGATTGTTGACGGTCGATAATGACCGCACCAACAGGCACGTCGCCGTGTGCTGCCGCGTGTTCTGCGGCGTCAAGGGCGAGCGCCATCGGTGGCGCGTTTAAACGGGTGTCGTTGCTTTGGTTCATAGAACAAGATAAACAGCGAACCATGGTAGAGCTCAAGTCGCTTTTTGATGAGGCCCGCGGGCCGGAACGGATCGCCAAACGTTTGGCGCGTGCCGGGGTATGCTCGCGCCGTGATGCGGAGCGCTTGATCATCGCCGGCCGTGTCGCGGTTGACGGCAATGTGCTCACCGGCCCGGCGGTGATCGTGACCGATAACAGTCAGATCGAAGTTGATGGGGCACCGCTGCCGGTGATTGAACCGCCGCGGCTGTGGCGTTTCCACAAGAAGCGCGGTTTGGTGACCTCAACCCGCGATCATGACGATCGGCCAACAGTCTTCTCGAGCTTGCCGGAAAGCTTACCGCGGGTGGTTTCCGTGGGCCGCTTGGATGTGGACTCCGAAGGCTTGTTATTGCTCACCAATGACGGCGCCTTGGCCCGTTATTTAGAGCTGCCGGCCACCGGCTGGTTGCGCAAATACCGCGTTCGCGTCTATGGCCGCGTCGATCAGGCGCGGTTGAATGCGCTGGCCGGCGGCATTGAAATCGATGGTCAGCGCTATGGACCGGTGCAGGCCAGCCTTGACAGTCAGGCGGCAACCAACGCGTGGCTAACGATCGGGCTGCGTGAAGGTAAAAACCGCGAAATCCGAAAACTGATGGAGCATCTCGGCTATCCGGTGAACCGTTTGATTCGGATCTCCTACGGGCCTTTTGCGCTCGGGCAGTTGGCCGACGGCGATGTTGATGAAGTCAAACGGCGGGTGCTGAAAGATCAATTGGGACTGAGCAGTGCTGCTGCAACCGGCACCGCCAGCGCGAAAAAAAGACGCCCTGTATTGACCGCCAAGGCGAAACCGTCAGGCCCGGCAGGCGGCCAAAAATCGGCACCGGCAAAAGCAAAATCTGTGCGTAAACCGCGACCTGGCCATGCGAATCGTCGCCGGCCGGCATAGGGGTGCGGCCCTGCAGGCACCACCTGGTAACACTGTCCGGCCAACCTCGGACCGGGCCCGTGAGGCGCTGTTCAACTTGCTTGAGAATGGCCGGCATAAGCGGTCCTTGCACGGCATCTGTGTGATTGACGGCTGCGCCGGCACCGGGGCGCTTGGCTTGGAGGCCTTATCACGCGGTGCGGCGCATGTGGTTTTCATCGAAAAAGCCGGCGATGCTTTGGCCAGTTTGCGAGGCAACTGCCGGCGGCTTGGCGTCGATGATACTGTCACCGTGATCATGGCCGATGTCACCCGGCCGCCGCCGCGACCGCCAACACAGGGCAACCTGCTGCTGCTTGACCCGCCCTATCATCAGGGGCTTGGGCCGATTGCCATCACCGCCTTAGACCAGGCCGGCTGGTTGGCAGATGACTGCATGGTTGTGCTGGAACTCGCAGCCAAAGAGGCGCTTGCCGCGGTGGCTGGTTTTGCGGTTATTGACGAACGCCGCTATGGTGCGGCGCGGTTGGTTTTTATGGCTCGTACTTGAATTTTGTGGGCGATTGTTTAAATCCACTGATCGAACAGGGCTCGGCGCTGGTGCAGCGGCCCGATGTTGCGGAGAGACCAAAATGAGCGCGGTCATTGAAACTGTCGAATTAACCAAGACATTCGGCACCAAGACAGTCGTCGATAATTTGAGTTTTCAGGTGGGCCGGGGAGAGGTCCTTGGCTTTCTTGGCCCGAACGGTGCCGGTAAGTCGACAACCATGAAAATGATTACCGGGTTTTTGACCCCCAGTTCAGGAACCGCGATTGTCGAAGGGTTTGATGTGGCGCGCGACCCAATCGCGGTCAAAACGGCGATCGGTTATTTGCCCGAAGGGGCGCCTGCATACCCTGATATGACGGCCCGCGGGTTTCTTGGCTTTGTTGCCGGGATTCGTGGCTTCGACGGTGCTGAACGGCGCAAGCGTGTCGATGCCGCCATGGCCATGACCGAGCTTGCCGAGGTTGCCGAACAACCTATCGATACACTGTCGAAAGGCTTTAAGCGGCGGGTTGGCCTGGCGCAGGCGCTGCTGCATAACCCACCTGTGTTGATCCTTGACGAGCCAACCGATGGCCTCGACCCAAACCAAAAATTCGGTGTCCGAAAATTGATCACTGAAATGGCGGCCGAAAAATCGATCATTATCTCGACGCATATTTTGGAAGAAGTTGACGCCGTCTGCTCGCGAGCGATGATCATCGCCGGTGGTAAAATATTGGTCGACGGCACGCCGACGGAATTAGCCGCACGCTCCAGCAAGGGCAGTCTTGATGAAGTCTTTCGCGAGGTGACCGGTAATGCGTAACATCGGGCTGATTTTTAGGCGCGAGTTGGCAGCCTATTTCGCCACCCCCTTGGCCTATATTTTCATCATCATCTTTCTGGTGCTGGCGGGAACACTGACATTTTTTGTCGGCAGCTTT
>MDTB01243190.1_pt1 | contig 27576 bp, 31 predicted proteins | sample 811161 | NCBI WGS metagenome assembly MDTB01 (sample SAMN05326650, study PRJNA326480) | marine metagenome | isolation source: seawater | place: Mediterranean Sea | collected 2009 | reverse complement strand
TCGCTATTTGAACCGTCATCAGGCGCAAGATATCCGCTATTATCTGACAACTTCCATTTCCGAATCAAAATCAGATTCATCGGTATCCATGACATTGAAATATAATCTATATGATCAGACCAAAGGCAAAATCTTATTGGCGGATACGATTAACCAAAGTGCTACTTTCGGTGCTGTATCCTCGCTTTATGGACAGGATAAAGCCGCGACATTTGCCAGCGAGAGGCTAGCCACACAGCTGGCTGATAAACTCTATCTTAAAATTCTAGCCTATTTCAATAATAAGGAAAATACTGGTGAGTGACTGCCAAAGTGACTGGTTATGAAAATAGCTCCACGAGATATTGATACTTTTCTTCGATCACCGCCACCGGGCTTGGTATTGGCTTTATTTTACGGCCAAGATAATGGTCTTATCAGCGAAAGAGCCAAATCACTTTGCGCAGCACTTGTTCCTGATATCAATGATCCTTTCGCCGTTACTGACATTTCAGGTGATGATATCGCATCGGATAAAGCGCTTTTATACGATAGCGCTGCCGCTATCCCTGCGATGGGGCAAAGGCGGCTGGTTCGGGTGACACAAGCAAGCGATCAAATCGCTGAGGCGGTTAAAACGGTTATTGAGAACCCGCCAGAGCAAGCGGTAATTGTGATTAGCGCACCAGATATCAATACCAAATCTAAGCTTGTTAAAATGCTGGATAGCGCCAAAACCGGCGCAACAATAGGCTGCTATCCTGATCAACACCGGCAAATCGCGCAATTAGCGCGTGATATCTTCTCTCAGCATCATATCAAAACCGATAATGATGCTATGACATGGATCACTACCCATCTCGGCGGTGATCGTCTGATTAGCCGCTCAGAGATTGAAAAATTGGCCATCATGGCAGGTGAAAATGGGCATATTACCCTTGCCATGGTGACAGAGGCGCTTGGCGATAGCGCATCGGTCGCCGCCAGTCAGGTCATTAGCTCTGCCGCATCTGGACATATCTCAGCGATGGGACAGCAATTTGATCGCGCGATGACCGAAGGTATTGCGCCGGAAGCCATTATTCGCGCTGGTATCGCCTATTTTCAACGGCTGTTCAGGCTAAGCTGTATGATGGATAACGGTCTCAATCCTGCCGATGCCGTTAGTCAGTATAAGCCGCCTATTTTTTTCAATGAAAAGCCTGCTATTTCATCCCAGCTCAATCAATGGACAAGCCAAAAGGTCATGGCCGCGTTGGATAGACTAGGGCAAGCCGAAAAACAATCCAGGTCAGGTATACATTCAGATACGGCCGTAGCCCAGGCGTTGCTGGCGGTCTGTCAAATGGCACAGCGCCGCCAACGCGCCTAATATTATTCAGGCGCCATTAATCATAGCTTTTTATCAGTAAGCTTGCCGATAATCGCATCAAATTGATCAAGTGAGCGGCAGCTAATCATAACCCGCCCTGATAAGGTTTTGTGATCAAAAGCTAATTTAACCGTCATCCCCAACTGCTCAGCAATCTGTTTTTCCATTGCCTTCAGATCAGCATCCTCTTGCTGTGAGGTTTGGGGTTTTGTTATGCCCTTTTTAACCAGCTGTTCGGCCTGTCTGGCATTTAACCCGCGCGTCTTGATCATATTGGCCAGCGCTAAGGCATCTTGATGGCCAATTAGTGGCCTAACTTGCCCCATAGAAAGCTCTGACCCTGCCAGCATATCCTTGATTTTATCAGGTAAAGTCAAAAGGCGCATGGTATTTGACAAATGGCTTCTCGACTTACCAACAACTTGTGCCAAGTCCTCTTGCTTATAATCAAACTCAGCCATGAGGCGCTGATAGCCTTCTGCCTCCTCAATGATATTGAGGTCTTGGCGTTGAATATTTTCAATCAAAGCCATTTCAGCCGCTTGTTGCTCATTGGTGTCTCTAATGACAACAGGAACATCATGACGCTGGGCTAATTGCGCCGCCCGCCAACGACGCTCACCAGCGATTAGCTGATAATGATCTGATTTGTCAGGATGTGGACGCACCAAAAGCGGCTGAATAATGCCGTGATTGGTAATGCTATCCGCCAATTCGTTTAACTCATCTGGTGCAAAATGGCGTCTTGGCTGCCATGGATTAGGTTCAATTTTTTCGATAGCGACAATCTGATCGCTAATCTGTGTGGATGTGTTGGCACTTATCCCTGTCTTTTCAGTCTTTTCGGTCTTTTCAGGGTTTTGGTTAGTGTTAGGGGCGGCATTATCCGCCTGCTCACCGCTTAATGCGGTCAGTGCTGGCACATCACCTAGCAAAGCCTTTAATCCACGGCCAAGCCCTTTTTCGCTAGTTTTGCGGAGAGTTGGTGTTTTTTTCTCCGTATTTTTGGTGTTTTGACGTGATCTATCGGATTTTTCCATTGTTTTTTTCCTGTTTAATAACTTCACCTGCCAGAGCGATATAAGCTTCGGATCCCGCGCAATTGATATCATATAATAAGACGGGAACGCCATAAGATGGTGCTTCTGATATTCTGACATTTCGCGGAATAACCGTCTCATAGACGAGCGACCCCAAATGCTCACGCACATCTTTTGCGACCATGGATGACAGATTATTGCGGCTATCATACATCGTCAACGCGAGGCCTTTTATGGTTAGACGTGGGTTAATGCCTGCTCTGACCATCTCAACCGTATCCATTAATTGTGATAACCCTTCAAGTGCATAATATTCACATTGCAATGGAATAAGAACGGAATTCGCAGCAGATAAGGCGTTAACCGTCAAAAGACCAAGTGATGGCGGGCAATCAATAAAAATATAGTCATAATCAGTTTTTATATTGTTAATCAATGCTTTAAGTCGATTATTACGATCTGCTTTGCTAGCCAGTTCCAATTCAACCGCAGATAGATCAGCTGATGCCGGGATAACATCGACGCCTTTTATATTCGTGTTGATAATAGCTTGCTCTGGGGTAACCGTGCCTGAGATAAGCTGATAGAGATCATCCTCGCGTTGATCTTTATCAATGCCGAGGCCAGTGCTGGCATTGCCTTGAGGGTCAGCATCAATGACCAGTACAGAGCGCCCTGTTGCTGCTAAAGCTGTTGAAAGATTGACGGTTGTCGTGGTTTTACCAACCCCTCCTTTCTGATTACTTATAGCAATGATTTGTTGTGCGATCATGGGTTACGCCTTTGTTTCTTTACCGTCTTACCAAGTGCCGTCTTATGAGGTGCCGTCTTATGAGGTGCCCTTTTAGAGGCCGCAGCTTTATGAGGTGCTGATTGCACTAGTTTTTTAAATCCTGAAATCCGCAAAATCACACCATCAGGATGCGTTATACTAGCATGACTATTAATCCGCATCTTGGGGTTAATCTTGTGATAGTTTTGACATTTGGTCAATTCTTCCTTGGCCTTTTTGCCTTTCATAAATAGACAAGTAAGACCAGGATGATGTTGTTTCTCTGTCCATTGCAGGAGCTTGTTTAAGGGCGCAACCGCGCGCGCTGTAATGGTTGCTGGCCAGAGAGATGATAAATCCTCTACCCGTTTCTGGGTTACCCGCGCATTAATGCCAATATCGGTGATAACGGCTTTCAGGAAACGGCATTTTCGGCCGTCCGATTCAACAAGCTGAAGCGGTGCTTTCAACCTATCCCCATAAAGAATGGCCAGCACCAAGCCAGGAAAGCCAGCACCACTGCCAATATCCATAATAGCGCCGGTTTCAGGCTTAATAAATGGCATTAACTGTGCCGAATCAAGAATATGACGTTGCCAGATATGTGGCATTGTCCCTGGCCCGACAAGGCTCATGCCTTGTTGCCATTCTTCTAACAGGCGGACATAACCATCTAATTTGGATGTAATGTCAGCATCTGCGCCTATTTCAGCCAGAATCTCATCACGGCTCGTATCTTCAGCAATCATGATCAGCTCTACTCCGGGAATGTTTCACGTGAAACATTAGGCGGCTCGATTAATATAGCGGATAAGCACCAACAGCGCCGCTGGCGTTAATCCGGCAAGGCGACTGGCTTGCGCGATTGTTTCAGGCTGATGGCGCCGCAAAATATCTATGCTTTCTGCTGATAGACCGCCAATCTTCTGATAATCAAGGTTGTTTGGTATCGCAAGCGCTTCGTCTTTGCGCATCGCCTCAATATCAGACTTTTGCCGGTTTAGATAAGCGGCATAACGGCAATCTGTTTCTAATTGGTGGTGATAGGCCTCAGGTATGCTGGCTAATTCTGACCAAAGCGGCATCAATTGCGCTAAGGTTACCCCTTCACGCGACAGTAATTTTCGAGCTGTTTGGGCTCTGCCGTCGCGGCTGGCTGAAATATTAATCCTGGCTAGCATCGACGGCGTTGCTGAACATTGATCGAGCTTTGCATTAGCTTCAGCCAATATAGTCTTCTTTTTGTGCCAGGCATCAGCACGTCCTTGGCTAACGGCGCCAATGGCAATGCCCTTATCCGTCAACCGTTGATCGGCGTTATCCGCTCGCAACAACAGCCGATATTCTGCGCGAGACGTAAACATGCGATAAGGCTCAGGCGCGCCACGAGTGATCAAATCATCAATCATGACACCTGTGTAAGCCGTTGCTCGATCCAGGGTGAAAGGCTTATCCGCTCCGGCCCCTCCAGCCACTGCTAAGCCTGCATTTATTCCGGCCATAAGCCCTTGGGCGCCGGCCTCCTCATATCCTGTTGTGCCATTGATCTGACCTGCCAGATATAGCCCCGGCAAGGCTTTCAGCTCTAGCGCCCGGGTTAAACTCCTTGGATCAATGTAGTCATATTCAATCGCATAGCCATAGCGGATAATCCGCGCATTTTCCAGGCCTTCGATAGACGCGATCATATCATCCTGAACATGCCGTGGCAGGCTCGTGGATATTCCATTGGGATAGACTGTATTATCTGTCAATCCTTCTGGCTCAAGAAAGATCTGATGCGCCTGACGCTCTTTGAAGCGAACCACTTTATCCTCAATCGAAGGGCAGTAACGCGGGCCTTGGCCTTCAATTTGTCCTGAATAGACGGCAGAAAGATGAATAGAGTCAGCAATAATGCGATGGGTTTCTGCATTTGTTCGGGTGATACCGCAAGGGATTTGCGGAACCGTGATCTTATCTGTCAGAGTTGAAAATGGGATTGGCGGGTTATCAGCTGGCTGCATCTCCAGCCGATCCCATGCAATCGTATCACCATCAAGCCGCGCTGGAGTGCCCGTTTTCAGCCGTCCAACCTGAAGATTTAGCGCCGGATCACGGAGCCGCTTCGACAACAGATTAGACGGATTTTCACCAAAACGACCAGCTTGTTGTCTCTCATCACCCAGATGGATAATGCCGCCAAGAAATGTTCCTGTTGTCAGGACAGCGGCAGTGGAGCGATATTCCGTGCCATCTTCGGCTATCAATCCAGCAAAGCGCCCATCCTTGACAATAATATCGTCAATCATTGCCTCAATCACCGCCAGTTGAGGCGTCTCAGCCAATAATTGCTGAATGGCCGCTTTATAAAGAGCGCGATCAGCCTGCGCTCTTGGACCATGGACAGCAGCCCCCCGTGAACGGTTGAGCATCCGAAACTGAATTCCAGAAGCATCAATGGCCTTTGCCATCAAACCATCCAGGGCATCAATCTCACGCACCAGATGCCCTTTCCCCAAGCCGCCAATCGCCGGATTGCATGACATGTCACCAATGGTGTCCTTACACATGGTCAGCAAGGCTACCCGCGCGCCCATACGCGCCGCTGCCGCCGCCGCTTCAACGCCTGCATGACCTCCACCAACAACTAAAACATCAAATGATGACATCAAAACCTCTTATGCCAACAGCCTTTAGGCAAAACCCGTATGAATTGTATTATCAAGAATTGTCCTGACCATACGCCCAACGCTAAAATCGGTCAAGGCTATGTCATGGTTATGTCATGCTTATATTAGGGAATGTTGTGACAGATGAATATCTAAATAGAGGCGCCGGGACGGATAGGCAATGTTTCACGTGAAACATGAGTTTATGATTATATTTCAATAGTTTGCTACTTTCCAATACAGAAAGAGCTAAAAATTTCATCAAGTAAGTCCTCAACATCAACTTGTCCAGAAATACGCCCCAATGCTTGCGCCGCGTGCCGTAAATCCTCAGCCAGCAATTCGGGCTGATCAACCGGATTAACCTCTTTGGCTGAGATTAAACTCTCTTGGCAAGATAACAGCGCCAGGCGATGCCGCTCACGGCTAACCATCGCCGCCTCACCCGAGCCCAGCAACTGATCCATAGCCGCCCTGATCACCATACGCAGAGCATCCATGCCAAATCCTGTTTCGGCAGATATGGATGGCCAATCCTTATCTAATTTAATATCAGACACGATATCCATTTTGGTTAAAACGGGGATAATCACCGGGTTGGCTGCTGCCTGATCAAGGCCTAGCTCAGCATGTATTGATGCCCAATGACTGCCGAAATCGCCATTATTTTCAACATCTTGGCCATCAATACACAGCAAGATAATGTCAGCCTCAGCAGCGGCTTTTAATGACCGCTTTATCCCCTCTTTCTCGGCAAGACTCTCACTTTGCCGCAACCCTGCCGTATCTTTAAGATGAACAGCATAACCGTCAATATTGAGTGAAACTCTAATAATGTCGCGTGTTGTGCCTTCCTCGGTGGAAACAATGGCATCATCACGACCAGCAAGAGCATTAAGAAGCGTTGATTTACCCGCATTTGGACGTCCAATAAGAGCGATACTGACACCATCACGGATGATAACGCCGCGAGTAGCATCATTTAAGGTTGCCGCAATCCCATGTATAAGCTGGTCAAGCCGCTCATTAATGTCATCAGTCAAATCAGCAGGAATATCCTCATCAGCAAAATCAATCAGCGTCTCTAGCCTCGCCATGAGAGCCACCAGTTCATGCCGCCAGGTTTCCGTCAGCTGGCTTAAAGGCGCATCAAGCCTGGCCATCGCTTGCCGGTGCTGGGCTTCGGTATCGGCATCAATAATATCAGATAACGCCTCTGTCTGATCTAGCGTCATCTTGCCATTGAGAAAGGCTCGCCTTGTGAACTCACCTGCATCAGCTAGTCTAAGCGCCGGAAGCTCTTCAAGGGTCAGCATCACCATGCGGCCGATCTGCGGCGTCCCATGCAAGTGAAACTCAGCATAATCTTCACCTGTCGGGCTGGCAGGTGATGGCAACCACAGCGCCATCCCGTAATCAATAACAACGCCATTCAGATCACTGATCGTAGAATAACGCATTAGCCGTGGTTCAGGCAGATGCCCAGTCAGCCGCCTTAACGCTCGCGCGGCGCCTGTGCCAGAGATGCGAATAATTTGTATCGCGGCACGCCCAGCAGGAGTCGCTAGCGCAAAAATAGTTTCATCTTGTCTGTTCACATTAATTCCTTCATAATAATTTTTTATATAGCCCATTTTCGTGCCAGCATCAGGCTATGCGTATATTATATTGGGTAAAATCATGCCACAAAGAACAGAAAAGACTCCGTTTGGTTTCATTAGCATGTCATCAAACGGAAAAGCCATCACCAATCTCACCTGGATGACGATGGAGATGCCCCAAACCGATCAAGATGCTATTCTTGATCAAGCCTTTCAGGAATTACATGAATATGCCACGGGCAAACGCCAGCAGTTTAGCGTTCCTGTTGATTTGGAAGATATCTCAGCGTCGCATCAAGGCTGGCTTCAGGTGTTAAGGCAAGTTGCCTATGGTGAGACAATCAGTTATCAGGAACTGGCAGATCGGGCAGGTAAGCCAAAAGCCGCGCGTGCCGCTGGCTCAGCTTGTGCGCGAAACCCGGTGCCAATCATCTACCCGTGCCACCGCATCACGCGACGCGATGGGGATTTAGGTAATTTCGGTGTAATAAGGACGCTAAAGCCTGATGATGACCGCAACCTGAAAATCAAAGCAAAACTGATTGAACATGAAAAAATGTGTTGGAGCCAGAATGCCGTGACGCCGTGATATAATAACGGCTGCTGTTCAAACATATTGATGGTGTTTATTGGTAAGGTTTATTGATGAAATCTACTGGTGCTATTTACTGGTGCCACTTGTTGATGGCATTTATTGGTTCATGGACTGGAAGAAGTCTTCGTTGCTCTTTGTTTGTTTGAGCTTATCAACAAGGAACTCCATTCCATCGACCTGACCCATAGGCATCAATATCCGGCGCAATATCCACATTTTGGATAGAGTATCTTTATCAATCAACAGCTCTTCCTTGCGTGTACCAGAACGGGTAATGTCAATCGCAGGGAAGATCCGCTTATCAGATATTTTACGGTCAAGGATAACCTCAGAATTGCCTGTGCCTTTGAACTCTTCAAAGATCACTTCATCCATACGGCTACCAGTTTCAATCAGCGCCGTCGCAATAATTGTTAGTGATCCGCCTTCCTCGATGTTTCTAGCCGCCCCGAAGAAGCGTTTTGGCCGTTGCAGGGCATTGGCATCAACACCGCCCGTTAAGACCTTTCCCGATGAAGGAACAACGGTATTATAGGCGCGAGCCAAGCGCGTTATACTATCGAGCAAGATAACAACATCACGCTTATGTTCAACCAAACGCTTGGCTTTTTCTATAACCATATCAGTGACTTGAACATGGCGTGCCGCGGGTTCATCAAATGTTGAAGAAATGACTTCACCATTAACCGAGCGCTGCATATCAGTCACTTCTTCTGGACGTTCATCGATTAGCAATACAATCAAATACACTTCCGGGTGGTTTGATGATATAGCATGCGCAATGGATTGCAGCATCATCGTCTTACCAGTGCGCGGCGGTGCCACAATCAGCCCACGCTGGCCTTTGCCCATTGGTGAGACAAGATCAATAACGCGCGGCGTATAGTCTTTGTTATCAGGGCTGAACGGCAACTCGAAGGTAAGCTTTTCTTGCGGATAAAGTGGCGTCAGATTATCAAAATTGATGCGGTGACGAACAGCAGATGGATCCTCAAAATTAACCTGTTCCACCTTCAGTAAGGCAAAATAACGCTCGCCTTCTTGAGGAGCTCTAATTTGGCCATCAACGGTATCACCCGTACGCAGAGAAAACCGTTTTATCTGGCTTGGTGAGACATAAATATCATCAGGGCCAGGCAGATAATTCGATTCGGGTGATCGCAGGAAGCCAAACCCATCAGCAAGCACTTCCAGGACGCCGCCGCCATAGATCGGCACATCATCCTCAGCCAGTTGCTTGAGAATAGCGAACATCATATCCTGCTTACGAAGCGTAGAGGCGTTTTCTATCTCTAGCTCTTCCGCATAGGACAGGAGTTCGGCAGGTGTTTTTTTCTTGAGGTCTTGAAGATTCATATGAGGGAAAAAACAAGTATGTTTTTTTTTATAAAAGGAAAGTTAGATGTATTTAACCTGTTTTTGAAGGAAAAGTCAACAAAACATATTAAAAGGGCTGAACAACAGCCATGATAACAATGATGATCATGAGGACAGTCGGAACTTCGTTCCAAATACGGTAATATTTGTCGCTATTATCAGCCCGGCCTTGCTCAAAGGCCTTCCGCATAACAGCAAACTTGCCATGCACACCTGCCATCAGAAAAACCATGCCAAGCTTCACATGAAACCAGCCTTGTGATAATAGCCCTGGATCAATTAGCACCATCCAAAAGCCAAAAATGAAACTGGCGATCATGGCCGGGTTCATAATTGCTTTCAAAAGCCGTCTTTCCATTAATTGAAAGGTTAAATCACGCGCTGAGCCGCGTTCAACCATGGCGTGATAGACATAAAGCCGCGGCAGATAAAGTAAACCTGCCATCCAAGAGATAATGGCAAGGATATGTAACGCTTTCACCCAAAGATATAACATAAGAGAGATGTCCCTTTTTAAAATATTTATTGATAGGTTTGACGAAGATGCCGGAGCAATTCTTCAACATGTTTGATTGGCGTAAACTGACCTATACCATGCCCAAGATTAAAAATATGCGGCCTTTTCCGAAACGCCATGATGATCTGATCCGCCGCCTCAGCCATAGATTGCCCGCCAGTTTCAACTGAAAGCGGGTCAAGATTGCCCTGAACAATAACATTTTTTGGTAAATGAGCATCAAGCCAAAATGGATCAACCGTATGATCAATAGCTAAAACATCACAGCCAGTAGCGTGGACATAAGTATCAAATCCGCCAGATAATCCTTTTGGAAAGGCTATGACAGGCAGGCTTATACCGCGAGCACGAAGCCCGCTTATAATATTTGCCACAGGATCAATAAGATAGCGATGCCGCAGAGTTGATGGCACTACGCCTGCCCAGCTGTCAAAAATCATCAATATATCGGCGCCTGCCCTGGCTTTACCTGTCAGTAATTCGATTGATGCCGTGACCAGATGCTGCATAAGCTGATCACATGCCTCAGGCTCTTGCCAAAGCCATTTCCTCGATATAGCAAAATCGCGGCTTGAACCACCCTCAAGCATATAGGTTGCGACTGTCCATGGCGCCCCACAAAACCCAATCAAGGCTTTATCATCAGACAGATTAGCCCGTGTTTTGGTAATTGCGTCACAGACTGGCTGAAGTTTTTTCACTAAATCAGCACTATTAGGCACAACCAGATCAGATGGATGCTCTAATGGGGTCAGTTTAGGCCCCTCGCCAGTGATGAAATGAACGCCTCTATTCATTGCCCATGGGATCATTAATATGTCTGAAAATATAATCGCTGCGTCAAAATCAAACCGGTTTATCGGTTGTAGCGTTGCCTCAGACGCTTTTTCACTATCAAGGCAATAGCTGATAAAATCTGATGTTGTCTCACGCAATGCTTTATATTCAGGCAAATAGCGACCTGCTTGTCGCATAAACCATATTGGCGGTAATGGGGATATATGACCATTGATCGTATCGCGTATTTTCATAATACTACCAATATAAGTATATATATAAATATATAAAGGAGGTTGATGTTGTTGTCGGCTGTAAAACTGGATTTCCAACATATTAACAGATTATCCACAGATGTTTTCCAGTTAAGAGAATTATCTAAATGCATGTAATAACATATAAAATGATAGTTATTCAGGTTTTCATAAACAGTAATAAAGTTTTATACACGGCTTAACATCTCTGTGGAAAAATAACAGCATAACATCGCTAACTTTATCATTATCAGCGGCAAATTGATTTATCCTATTGTTATCCACAAGTTGTTATGGCTTTTGGATAACCAAATTTAGACGTTGCTATATACGCCCATTTTTATATTAATGGTGAGATTAACGCTATAGTGATGCTAAGCAATGAATGCAAAACAGACCATACACATCCATCTCATTTCTGACGCAACGGGTGAGACAATACATCTCTTGGCGCGCGCTGCCTTGGGCAAATTTGCTGCGACCAAAGCCATAGAACATGTCTGGACATTGGTGCGGACAATGGATCATCTTGATGTCATAAAAAAGGAAATTTCCGACCATGGCGGTGTCGTCTTTTACAGTATGTCTGATCCAGATATCCGCGCTGCCATAGAGCAATTCTGCCAGCAACAGCAAACCCCCTATCTGAGTATACTTGATCCTGCGGTTCGGACGCTTTCACAAGTTCTGGGCAAAACAGCGACCGCACGAGTCGGTGCCCAGCACAAAATGGATGAAGCATATTTTAATCGCATGGAAGCCTTGGAATTTGCCGTTCATCATGATGATGGTCAGGCGATGTCATCTGTTCATAACGCTGATATTCTGCTGGTTGGTGTATCGCGAAGTTCAAAAACACCGACCTCGATCTATTTAGCAAATAGAGGATATAAAGTTGCTAATTACCCACTGGTTCCAGGGATTACCCCGCCTATTGAGTTGATGAAAAATAAAGATGTGTTGGTTGTTGGCTTAATTAATGAGGCCAGACGGTTATCCCAGATCAGACGTAATCGGCTAGAAAGCATGAATGCTGAAGAAAATATGGAATATGCGGATATCAGGAAAATTAATGATGAATTGAACCAGGCCATCAAATTATTCAAAGAGCAAGGCTGGCCGATCATAGATGTGTCGCGAAAATCGATTGAAGAAACTGCCGCCGAGATTATCAATATCTATACGCAATGGATTGAGGAAAAAACATAATGCCAAGCATGGATAGCACAAAACCTAAATGGCAACTTCCTCAAACTCCGATTATCCTGGCAACAGAAAGCATGGCGCGGCGCCGTATGTTTGAAAATGCTGGTATCCTTCATAACGCTATTGCTGCTAATCTTGACGAAGATGCTCTGCGCGCGGCGGCGGCTCATGAAAATATCTCTCCTGCTGATACTGCCTCTATGCTGGCAGAAGCAAAAGCCATGAAAATCTCTGCTCAGCATCCGTCAGCATTGATCATTGCATCTGATCAACTGCTGGTCTGTGAGGGGGTTATTTATGGCAAACCGGCGACCTTGGCTGAGGCGAAAACACGACTTAACGCGCTTGCTGGCAAAACTCATGAATTGGTGACAGCTGGTGTCATCATCTTGGCTAATCAACGGCTCTGGCATTTGGTTAAATCCCCTAAAATCACTCTCCGTGAGCTAAGTGACCATGATATCGACAGCTACCTTGCTGCCATGGCTGATGAAGCGATGCTAACCCCAGGCGTTTATATGATAGAAAAGCTTGCAGCGCATATTATTAGCAAGATGGAGGGCTGTTCCTACACCATATTAGGCTTTCCACTGCTGGAATGTTTAGCGTATTTGCGCCAATTTGGGATGGAGGCCAGAACATCATGATCCGCTTAGGGTTAACAGGCTCAATTGCTATGGGGAAAACAACCGCCGCTAATATGCTTCGCGGCCGTGGGGTTCCTGTGCATGATTCCGATGCGGTTGTTCATCGCTTGATGTCAAATGGCGGCGAAGCGGTTGCCGCTGTTCTTGCGCTGTTTCCTAATGCTGATGATGGCAATGACGGAATTAATCGAAAAGTCATTGCTGATGAGGTATTTCAGCAACCTGAAAAACGCGCCAGGCTAGAAGCGATTATCCACCCGCTTGTTCGCCATGACAGAGAAGCCTGGGCAGATTATTTAGATGACGATAACCCTCCTATTATTGTTTTTGATATCCCTCTATTATATGAAACCCGCTCGCAGGATTTCTGTGATTATGTGGCGGTCGTATCAGCGCCCTTATGGGTTCAGAAAACGCGAGCGATGCAGCGTGATGGCATGTCTGAAGAAAAACTGAATAATATTCTTAAGGCGCAGACCCCTGATGCGATGAAACGCCAACACGCCGATTATGTTATCCCAACAGGATATGGTAAAACTGTGACAGGCTGGTATATTGATCAGATGCTGGCTGATATTCGCTTGAGGGGGGCATCAAATGCGTGAGATTGTTCTTGATACAGAAACCACCGGGCTGGAACATGATCTTGGCCACCGTATCATTGAAATTGGTGCTGTTGAGCTGATTAATCATGTGCCAACAGGCAAGCATTATCACGTTTATATTAACCCTGAACGCGATATTGATGCGCGGGCTAGTGAAGTTCATGGCATTACCAATGATCAGCTGGCGGATAAACCGCGCTTTGCTGATATTGCTGATGATTTTCTTCAATTTATTGATAAAGCTACTCTGATTATTCACAATGCCAGCTTTGATATGGGGTTTATTAATGCTGAATTAAGCCGCCTGCAAAAACCGGCTATTAGTAATGATCACGTCATTGACACGTTGTTAATGGCACGGCAAAAATTCCCCGGCGGTCAGGCTAGTCTTGACGCTTTATGTAAAAAATTTGGCATTGATAATTCAGACCGTGATTTGCACGGCGCCCTGATTGACGCGGATTTGCTGGCTTTTGTCTATATTGAGTTGATCGGCGGTAAACAGCCTGATCTGATGGGTGCAATCACATCTGATGCGAATGATAAACACCAAAACCAAAACCTAAATGTGAGCCCAGATCAAGCACCTGCCCCTGCCTCACGAGCAGACACATCGAAAATACGGCCGCCGCGTCAGTTTCCTCAAGATGCAGATGAGCTGGCGGCGCATCAGCAATTTATCGCGTCAATCAATGCTTCGATCTGGCAAAAATATCAGTCTTAATCCTAAGTCTTAATCCTCAGTCTTAATCCTCAGCTTTATCCTCAGCTTTGCTATTTTCTTTTTGCGCTGCTTGCTGTTCAGCTTGTTGCTGCATCCGCATTTGATACAATTTGATAAAATCAATCGGTTGAATATTAAGCGGCATAAATCCGCCATCACGGGTTACATTGCTCATCAAAGCGCGCGCAAATGGAAACAGAAAGCGCGGGCCCTCAATCATTACAACAGGCTGGATTGCGCGTTCATCCATCTCCGCTGCAATCGATACTTCGCCGCCATAACTCAATTCGGCAAGGAACATGGTCTGCTCATCTTGCTGCGCTGAGGCTTTAATCATCAAGACAACTTCATAATGGCGGTCTTTTTCATCAATGGGCCTTGAGGTAACAGAAAAATTGACGGAAACCTGTGGCGCATTGGCCGGATTATCATAGATAACCGGAGCATTGGGATTTTCAAAAGATAGATCTTTGATGTAATGGCTATGAAAGGTGATCTGCTGGTCTGGTGTGGTTACACTTTCCCCAGCGTCAGATGATTTTTTTTTAGTCATAATACGTCCTTTCAGATGGCATATATGCCGTTGGTCAAGTGGGTCATAACCACATGTTTAATTTGCTATTCATCAGGCTATTTATTGGGCTCATTTTTATCATGTTTGTCATCAGGGTCAATATGTTCTGCCTCGCCCTCAACAATCATGTTTGATGGCATATCAGATGCTAATTTATCAGAATCGTCTGATTGCGGGTCTCTATCCTGATCTGGATATCCAATACCGGACATATTCATATGGGCTGAAAATCCACCACCCTGAAATGGGAAAGGCCGGGTTCTGGCCGCTGGAAACAGATGGAACAGCGTCACCCCTAGCAGATCACGAATGATCGGAAGAAAACATAAAACACCAAACGCATCGCTGGCATAACCTGGAATGATCAATCCAAAGCCGCCAAATAACACTGGCAGCACTAATGGCATTATCTCATGCGGGGGTTTGGCAATGCCGCCCCCCGCCAATATCTGCATAAACCGATAGCGCATGAGCTGAAATCCCATGATCGCCGTAGCAAAAACGCCAATAATGGTGGGAAGCACGTTAATAGTGTCTGCTACCATGCCGAAAACAATCACCTCGACCCATATCAAGACAATGATAAATGCAAGAATAATCAGACCTCTCATTATGGCTCCTTTAGTATCCCTTTGCAGGGTTCTTTTAACGCTAATTCAAAGCTTATAGCAAATTTCTTTTTGCGAATAATCACTAGAGTCTTGTCGTTTAAGCCTAATGCGTCTATCTGTATGTAACAAGAGCATAAAACTGGCGAATGGCACAAAAGGCATAAGCCAACAGGAGTAAACCATGTTTAATGGCCCCTATGTCGATATTTTGATTTTTGCTGTGCTGGCTGTATTTCTGATTTTCCGTCTTCGTTCAATCTTAGGACGGCGTGATGGTTTTGAAGAAGACCCGAATAAAAAAGCCGCAGCAGCATTCAAGTCACAAACAAAGACGGACATGAATAATGAACTGCCTTCGGGTGAGGGAATAGACGCTATTGTTGCCGCTGATTCAGGATTTAGCAAACAAGCGTTTCTGGATGGCGCGGAACAAGTATATGAAATGATATTGACCACCTTTGCGCGTGGCAACATGGAAGAATTAAGGCCTTTCCTCGGTTATGAGATGGCAGGCAGTTTTTCTGATGCTATTAATGAGCGCCGCAAAGCTGGCGAAGAATTGAGCATTACGCTGACCGATTTAAGTCGCGTTGATATTCGTGAAGCTGGCGTCAAGGAGGGCATTGCCTCAATTACCGTAGAATATCAATCTACGCAGATTCGCGTGTTGAAAGATGAAAACGGAACCATCATTGATGGTGATAGTAATGATCCTGAAACATTTGTCGATCAGTGGACATTTGAACGTGATGTGACATCGGCAAATCCAAACTGGCTATTGATTGAAACACAAACATCGGAAAGCTGATTGCACTAATAAGGCCAGTTGATTGCTAAAACCAGTTGATTAAAACTGTGAGCCGAGACATGAAAAAGCGCGACAATCAAAAGGCCGACCAAAAAGCCAACGAAAGAGCTAGTCAAAGAGCCAGCCAAAAACATAAAGATGGTGATGAACTCTGGCAAGTTGTGGCGCGAACGGTTAATCCCATGCCGCAAGATACCATTTTGCCAACCTCAGATGCTCTTGCTTCACTGGCGCTTAAAAAAGCCCCCAAAAAGGCGACAACAAAAGCTAAATCAGTCTCCAGCGCCGTGGCGGCGTCTCCATCCGCATCTATTTCTGGCATGAACGGATTATCGCGCCATAACGTCAAATCTGATTTGAAACCGGCAGACCTTGCCGCAGAAAAGGTCAGCGGTATTTCACGAACAGATGCCAAACGCATAAAAAGCGGTCAAGTCTCCCCCACCGCGCGGCTTGATCTGCATGGGTTGACATCCCCAAATGCCAGATCAGCCTTGCGCCGGTTTATTGCTGAAAAACAGCGCGATAGACATCAACATGTCTTGGTCATCACCGGCAAAGGCACAGCTGGAAAAGGTGTGATCCGTCAATCCCTGCCGCAATGGCTGGATGAGCCGCCATTATCGGAACAAGTGGTCGCCTTTCATCCCGCCAAACCCAAAGACGGCGGCTTAGGGGCGTGGTATATTAAGCTCAGACAACTCCCATGACCCCATTTGGCAAAAAATTGCGCGACCTGCGCCAACAAAACAACATGACCATGTCCGCTATGGCTGAATATCTGGGCGTGTCCTCAGCTTATTTATCGCAAGTCGAACATGGCAAGCGTGGCATTCCGGGGGTGATCATGATGGATCAGATTTGCGCCTTATTTGGCCTCATCTGGGAAGATGCCGAAGCCTTAAAAGAGCTCGCGCAATTATCCAATCCTCGCATTGTCATTGACACTGGTGATTTGGGGCAAGACGCGATGATCGCGGCCAATCTGTTCGCGCAACTGCTGCCAAAAGTCAGCGAAGAAGAAGCCAAAACTATGGCTGAATGGCTTAAAACCCGCAATGATCAGCTGTCCTGATGCAGCTGTGACGGGGGTGTGACGCAAGTGTGACGGGGGTGCTGTTTCAAGGCTGATCAGCAATAAATAACCCGCCCCGAATGATCAGGGCGGGGCTTCGCGCTATTTTGTCTTTTCATGCCTTTGGAAAAATGGTCTTGGTGTATATACCCCGATTGTCAAAGCGATATCGTGAGAGCAAATGACAATGATATTTGCAAAAGCCACTCTTTCATCGGCCTTGCAATCAACGCCAATAAACGGTGATTTGAGTAATTCTGCTAGTCAAATGATGCTGATCCTGCTAGTAACCGCACCATAAGGAAACCGATACATCCTCATAGGAGAGTTTTCATGGCTAAAGAAAACCCGACCTCAAATCCGTCTTTGCGACAGGCAGATGTTAAACGTGAAACCAAAGAGACAAAGATCACGGCGCATGTCACGCTTGATGGCATGGGAAAAGTTGATGTTGCCACAGGATTAGGATTTTTTGATCATATGATTGAGCAATTGGGTCGTCACAGCCTGATTGATATCCGTCTTGCTTGTCAGGGGGATTTGCATATTGATGCTCATCATACGGTTGAGGATTGCGGTTGGGCACTGGGTGAGGCTTTTTCAAAAGCGCTGGGTGATCGCCGCGGCATTACACGCTATGGCATGGCTTTGCTCCCCATGGATGAAGCTTTGACAAGGGTTGCGATTGATATTTCTAGTCGGCCATTTCTGGTTTGGAATGTGTCACTGCCGTCGCCACGGCTAGGCGAGATGGATAGCGAAGTGTTTGAAGAGTTCTTCCGTGCCTTTAGCCAGTCCGCGGGCATAACGCTTCATATCGAAACAGCTTATGGCAGCAATACGCACCACATCATTGAGAGCAGCTTCAAAGCGCTGGCGCAAGCGTTGAAAACCGCTGTTGCGATTGATCCCGGACAAGCTGATCGTATCCCATCGACCAAGGGAGTGCTGTAATAGGCAGTCGGCAATGAAACTGGTTATTGTGGACTATGGGTCGGGCAACCTGCGGTCGGTTAAAAATGCATTGCAGACTGCGGCTCATAATGCTGATCTTCCGCATCAGATCATGGTGTCATCTGACCCTGATATTGTCGCAACAGCAGAATATCTGGTATTGCCGGGGGTTGGCGCTTTTGCTGATTGTAAAGCAAACCTGATCAAGATAGACGGCATGATTGCGGCGATTGAACATGTTGCTCTCACATTGGCACGACCATTTCTGGGGATTTGTGTTGGTATGCAATTGATGGCAGAGATTGGCGAAGAAGGCGGCGTTAAAACGGCTGGCTTTGGCTGGATCAATGGCAGTATTACGGCGATGCATCCCAGCATTGATGAGGTGCCGCTGAAAGTTCCGCATATGGGCTGGAATCAGCTCATTATATCTGATCATATGGCGGATGATATGTTGTTTGATGGGCTTGCTGCGGATAGCCGCGTCTATTTTCTGCATGGCTATCATCTGACTGGCTATCATCAGGCTGGCTATCATCTAACTGGCGGCGATGATAGACAAATCGCTGCATGGACGGATTATGGCGGTCATATTGTTGCCGCAGTAAAGACAGATAATCTGACAGGGGTGCAATTTCACCCTGAAAAAAGCCAGATGGTAGGGCAACGGATACTTGCAAACTGGCTTTCATATGCCTGCTAGGGTGCCTGCTTAACAAAACCGGCTTGATAAAACCGGCTTAACAATAAAGGGAAAATCTTGATATGATGGCGCAAGATAATAGAAAACCGATTACCGCTGTTGAAACTGTTAAGACGTTATCAGCGGCTGATATTATTGAATTATGTGATGCTGCTATCGAGGCGATTGAAAGTGGTGGTGGCTTTGGCTGGATCACTCCACCACCGCGAAATATTCTCGAAGATTACTGGAAAGGTGTTATGCTTATTCCAGAACGCGAGCTGATCATTGGCCGCATCGATGGCGTTATTGCTGCCAGTTGTCAAATTGTCCGCCCGCCGCGCAATAACGAAGCGCAAAAGCTGACATGTACTCTCACCACTTTTTTTGTTGTGCCATGGGCTCGCGGCAAAGGTCTGGCGCCTTTAATGCTTGATGAAGCTGAGGCGTTCAGCCGGTCAGAAGGATTCAAAGTCATCAATCTTGATGTTCGTTCAACCCAGGAAAGAGCGATACAGCGCTATGAAGCCGCTGGCTATATTCGCTTTGGTGAGCATCCTAAATATGCCTATATCAACGGCAGCTATGCGACAGGATATTATTATTACAAAGAGGTTCTGGAAAAATCTGAACATGCGAATAAAGGCAAAGCCGGTTCATGATTATCTTTCCCGCCATTGATTTGAAAGATGGCAGTTGCGTGCGCCTCAAGCATGGTAATTTTGCCCAGTTAACGATCTATAATAGCAACCCCGGCGATCAGGCTAATCAATTTGTTCAGGCTGGCACGCAATGGATTCACTGCGTTGATCTTGATGGCGCGGTAAAGGGCAAGCCGGTCAATACAGATGCGGTGAAAGCTATTCTTGCGGCAGGCGTCAAGGTACAGCTAGGCGGCGGCATCAGAGACATGGACACAATCTCAGCATGGTTAGACCAAGGGGTTGAACGGGTTATCTTGGGGACTATCGCGCTCAAAAATCCGGAATTAGTCATTCAGGCATCAAAAGCCTTTCCCGGCCAGATTGCTGTTGGCGCCGATGCTAAAGATGGCATGATTGCCGCCGAGGGCTGGCTTGAAACATCACATATTCCTGTCCTTGATCTGGTCAGACGGTTTGAAGATTGCGGTGTTGCTGCTGTTATTTTCACTGATATTAGCCGTGATGGTGCGCTCGAAGGTGTTAATGCGAAAGCGACATTGGAACTTGCTGATGCGGTTTCTATTCCGGTCATAGCATCGGGTGGAGTGGCCGATATTGCAGATATAAAAACGCTAGCCAATACCGCCATCCATGGGGTGATTATTGGCCGTGCTATCTATGATGGCAGATTAGAGCTGGCAGAAGCCATTACCTATCAAACCGTTTCACATAATACCGTTTCACATAAAAAGGGTGTTTGATGCTTGCTGTTCGGGTAATTCCTTGTCTTGATGTTCATGAAGGCCGCGTTGTCAAAGGGATTAATTTTGTCGATTTGGTCGATGCTGGCGATCCAGTTGAACAGGCTAAAATCTATAATGACGCTGGTGCTGATGAGCTATGCTTCCTTGATATTTCTGCCAGCATAGAAGGCAGAAAGGCCATGGCAAATGTTATCAGCCAAACAGCAGACCATTGTTTCATGCCACTGACGGTTGGCGGCGGTGTTACCGAAGTCGAAGATTTTCGACGTTTACTTCTAGCTGGAGCAGATAAAATATCAGTCAATTCATCGGCGGTTAAACATCCCGAATTATTATCCGAAGCGGCATCTCGATTTGGCAGCCAATGTGTTGTCTTAGCGATTGATGCGCGGCGCCATGCTGATGGCTGGTTTGAGGTTGTGACACATGGCGGCCGCACGCCGACAGGCATAGATGCTATCGCATGGGCGGAAAAGGGCTGTGCCATGGGCGCGGGTGAAATCTTGTTAACATCAATGGATGCAGATGGCACAAAAGATGGGTATGATATCCCATTAACGCAAGCAGTGAGTGATGCGGTTTCTATTCCGGTCATTGCGTCGGGTGGTGCCGGGCATGCTGATCATATGGTGGAAGCCATTACCAAAGGTCACGCATCGGCAGTTCTAGCAGCATCTATTTTTCATTTTGGACTTCTGGATATGGATGCAGTCAAAACGCATATGGCCAATCAAGGGCTGGAAGTCCGTCTCTAAAGAAATGACAAAATAAGGAGAATAATAAAATGAGGGGAGCGATAAAATGAGCATACATATTTTGGAAGAGCTATATGATGTTATCCTGTCTCGGCGTGGGGAAGACCCAAAGAAATCATGGACAGCGCGGCTATTAATTGAAGCCCCGCATCTGCCGGCGCGCAAGCTTGGCGAAGAAACAACCGAGGCAATTATTGCGGCAATGGCTGGCAATCGGGATGAGCTGATTGGTGAAGCGGCGGATGTTGTCTATCATTTGCTGGTTGTTTTAGCGGCTGCGGATATCTCCCTTGACGAGTTATGGGATGAGCTAGCGCGCCGCCGCCAACAATCAGGTATTGACGAAAAAGCCAGCCGCGACGAATAGTAAGAAAAGACATAAGTCTGTTAAGATATAGCCCTATTAACAGAGAGAGAGAGGATAATCATGAGTTATGATCCGGATAATATTTTTGCTCAGATTCTAGATGGCCGCATCCCTTCTGCGCCGGTTGATGAAAATGACACAACCCTCAGCTTTGCTGATATTCAGCCACAAGCCCCGCAACATCATCTAGTTATTCCACGCGGGGCCTATACAGACCTCAGTGATTTTGCCGAAAAGGCTTCGGATAAGGAGCTAGCGGATTGGGTGCGCGCCTTGGCAAGAGTGGCGAAGAAAACAGGGGTTGCTGATGATGGCTATCGCGTCATCGTTAATGTTGGCCAAAATGGCAACCAGGAAGTGCCGCATTTGCATGGTCATGTTATTGGTGGAGCGCCATTAGGCGCAATGCTAACATCCAAACGCTAAGTGATGATCGAATAGATTATAGTTTATTTGGGTGTATTTTGGCCTGCGCTTGTATTGCCATCTAAACTGTGCGACTGTTTACCATCACAATAAAAAATAACAATCGTCAGATATATTTATGCAGGCATCCATCCATACCCTAGCCTTTCGAGGCCTTGAGCCTGTTTCTGTGCATGTTCAGGTTCATCTATCTAATGGCTTGCCTAATATTGCTATTGTTGGTCTTGCTGATAAAGCGGTGAGCGAATCGAAAGAGCGGGTTCGTGCTGCCTTATCATCGCTAGGCTTATCCTTACCGCCGAAGCGCATCGCTGTTAATCTTGCGCCAGCTGATCTGATTAAAGAAGGCTCACATTTTGACCTGCCGATTGCATTAGGATTGCTTGTCGCGATGGGCGCGATACCATCGGATAGTGTTGATGGCATGATTGTTATGGGTGAGCTTTCCCTTGATGGAACAATCACAGGAGTTAATGGTGTTCTGGCGGCGGCGATTGGCGCATCTTCTAAAAAGATGGGATTAATTTGCCCTGCCGCAAATGGTGAAGAAGCGGCATGGGGCGGTGATGTGAAGATCATTTCTGCGCCAAGCTTAATGACGTTAATCAATCATTTGCGCGGTGATCAGGTTCTCTCTGATCCGAAAGCCAAAGTCGCTGAAAATCGCAATAATTTTCCGGATATGGCTGATCTCGTTGGTCAAGACTTGGCGAAAAGAGCGATGGAAATCACTGCGGTTGGCGGTCATAATTTATTGATGATGGGGCCGCCGGGCTCAGGCAAATCAATGTTAGCGTCACGGCTGGCTGGCATATTACCGCCTATGCTTGCCAAAGAATCGCTCGAAGTGACGATGATACATTCTATCGCTGGCTATTTGGACAAAGCTGGCTTAATTGTCTCACGGCCGTATCGTGATCCGCATCATTCGTCATCGGTTGCGGCGTTAGTTGGCGGCGGTGTTCGCGCTAAACCAGGTGAAGTCAGCCTGGCCCATGGCGGGGTTTTATTTTTGGATGAGCTGGCGGAATGGCCAGCCCATCAGCTAGATGCTTTGCGGCAAACGATTGAAACAGGCAAAGCCGTTGTCAGCCGCGCCAATCATCATGTCACATATCCAGCCCGCTTTCAGCTTATTGCCGCTATGAACCCTTGTCGATGCGGATATTTGGGTGATCCATCACGCGCCTGTGCCAAGGCGCCCCGTTGTGGACGCGACTATATGGCAAAAATATCAGGGCCATTACTTGATCGATTTGATATGCTGATTGAGGTTGCTGAGGTTCCAATATCGGCCTTATCATATCAGCAGTCAGCGGATAGTAGTAAAACCATAGCCGAGCGGATTCAGGTTGCGCGAAACCGCAGCTTTCAACGCCAGGATCAAGCAGAAGGCATTGTTAATGCACAGCTTGACGGCGCTCAGCTTGAAGATGTTATGCAAATGACAACACCGGTTAAATGTTTTCTTCAGGAAACTGCGGAAACATTGCGTCTATCAGCGCGTGGATATCATCGGGTCATGCGTGTCGCCCGAAGCGTTGCTGATCTCGATGACAGCGCCGCGGTGGAACGGCCGCATATCGCAGAAGCCATGCATTATCGGTCTTTGCCGCCATTATCCTAAAGCCGATGACAGGATTACAATTTAGCCGTGATGCTATCCCAGATGCTGACGGCAAGGTCGAGGCCGCTTAATTGTTTGATCTCACGCAGGCCTGTTGGTGAGGTGACATTAATTTCTGTCAGATAACCGCCAATGACATCAATGCCGCAAAACAGCAGTTCTTTTTCTTTCAAAAATGGTCCAATCGCTTCGGCAATACGAAAATCATGATCATCGAGATCAGATTTTACAGCTTTGCCGCCAACATGCAGATTTGATCTAGCCTCACCTTTGGGCGGAACACGATTGACCGCGCCGACGGCTTCACCATCGATCATGATGACGCGCTTATCACCATTGGTAACAGCGGGCAGATATTGCTGCACCATTAGCGGTGAGCGATCAATGAGAAGCATGGTTTCTATTAGGCTGGAGAGGTTCGTGTCTTGTGGTTTGAGATGAAAAATTCCACTGCCGCCGTTGCCGTATAAAGGTTTGACAATGATATCTTTATACTCAGCCCGAAACGTCTTGATCTGATCAATATTGCTGGTGATCAATGTTGACGGCATCAATTCATGAAACAGCGTCGCAACAAGTTTCTCAGGTGCATTTCGCACAGAGGCAGGATGATTAACAACCTTAACCTTATCCATAATCGTCTCAAGCATATAGGTCGCCGTGATGTAATGCATATCAAAAGGCGGGTCTTGGCGCATTAGAATCACATCAAGATCGGTCAGGTCTATGCGTTCTTCACGGATGATATTGACATGGTGATTGATATCATCTTTGACGTCTACCCATGCGCCTTTTGCGGTGAGACCAACCCCGGGCGTGTAAGCCAGATCATCAGGATGATAGACAAAGATATTATAGCCTCTTGCCGCCGCTTCAAGAGCGAGCGCAAAACTGCTATCGCCACGAATATCAATCGTTTCGATGGCATCCATCTGCAAGGCAATTTTAAGCATACTGTGGCGACCCGATTCTATTGCCGATCGTCGTCATTCAAACGGATGTAATTGATAACGGCCGTCCCAAAACGCAATTCCTGAGCATGACCAACAACTTTACTCATTTCTTCTTCTGAGCCAGCAATGCCGCTAAGATAAACAACGCCATTAACGACATCTATGCTGAAATTCAACGATGATATCTCTGGATCAGTAATCAGCTTACCACGGAGCTGAGCTTCACTGGCAAGGTCTTTGGCCCGATCTTTGATTGAACCTTTATTGCGAACATCAATTTCATTGATCACCTCAATAACGCCCTTCACCTGCCATGCGATCTGAACAGCTTGCACAGCGCTTTCTGGTTCTTCGACATTACCTGTCAGTAAAACAGACCCTTTATTGACATCAATTTTGATTTTGGAATAAAGGCTTACATGTTCTTTAAAATAGGCTTCGGATATTTTGGTTTTGATAAGGCCGTCATTGATACTGGTGCCGATACCTTTTTCAGTTGTACTAGCCGCAACCGCCGCCGCGCCAACACTTGCAACTGCACCAACGCATCCTGATAATCCAAGCATTAGACAGCCTATTAAAATAAGGCTAGCTAATCCTAAATGTGGTGATTGCTTGGTCAATTTCATCATCTTATTCCTTTGCTTTATTCCGTGACTATATTTTTGACGATATATTTTGGCAGGTGCCTATATATGTCATGAAATAGATAATTCCTTTATACACTGTTCTTGTATGGTGCGGCAATATTTTATCGTAAGTTATCATGCTATCAGATCATGTCAAAAAAGTGACCATCTATAAATTTAATACGGCCATAGGGGCGAACCAAGGCAATAAAGAGCTGCATCTCAACTTGGCTCAATTCTGGATATGTGGATAGAAAGTGCTGAGCCGTGTCATAGATACGGCGTTGTTGCCGCGCCTGAGGCAGCACTTTCTCCAGCTCATCATCACTGGCCTGACTGGTATATTTGACTTCGACAAACAGCAGTTTGCCAGGTTTCTGCATAATTAAATCAATCTCACCATAGGGACACCGATAGCGTAACTTTAGGGGTTTCTAGCCGTTCAATCGCAATCGCAATGCAACCAGCTTTTCAGCCATACGGCCACGTTTTTCAGCGATCTGGCGGCTTTTGCTCATTATGATGATGGCGTCATGATGATGAATTATCCACCCGCAACATCAGATCATAGATATAGGTTTTGCCCATGTTAGTGGCCTCTGTCACATCACGCACCGCATCACGGCGGCTTAGCCCGTCATCTAACGCCGCTTTCAGCATGGCCATTAAATCATCATCGGAATAGCTATGCTCATCATCTGATGGTGGCGCAAACATCAGAACAATCTCGCCTTTTGGGGTGTCGTGTTCGGCAAAATGAGCAGCTAGGATATGCGCCTCATCAAGCCAGCTTTCTTCATATGTTTTGGTTAACTCTCTTGCCACGGCACAATTCCGATGCGGGGCCAGGCTTGCCACATCTGCCAAGGTATCCGACAGTCTCTTTGCTGATTCATAGCAAATAATGGTGGCATCAATGCGCATCAGCCTGGCTAGAGCTTTCTGTCTTTTATTGGCGGTATTTGGCAGAAACCCGGCAAAGTGAAAGCGATCTGTGGGCAAGCCAGATATCACCAACGCGGCGAGTACGGCGGATGGCCCCGGAACTGTGGTGACAGGAATATTGCGCTCACGGCAAGCTCTGACTAGCCGATATCCCGGATCAGAAATCAACGGCGTTCCGGCATCGCTGACCAGTGTGATGGCTTTGCCGTCAGCTAATGCTTTGAGTAATTTTTCTCTGGCCTTGGGCGAGGTATGATCATGATAAGAAATCAGCTGGCCATGAGAAATGCCAAGTCGATTGAGCATCAGGCCAGTATGTCGGGTATCTTCACAAGCGATCAAATCGGCGGATTGGAAGGATGCAACCGCGCGCGGTGATAAATCATCCAGATTACCAATTGGTGTTGCTGTTATGGTTAGGCCAGGAGTAGCCATACGCCAATCTCCCACCCCCTTGCTTCGTTTAGATACATCCCTACGCTTCCCGAAACTTCTCGCACACTTTACGAACTCTACAATTCATAATAGACTTATATCAGCCCCAAGGATACCTGATATCAAATCAATTTATGTCAGGCTATATGAGAGTTATTATGCTAATTATAAAAACCTCCGTATTATTTTCTCGCTGTTATTTTAGACATAACAGAGGTGTATTCATGAATCTATTCAGGGGTTTTGGTTTAGTTGGGGCATTATTTATCCTTTCCGCTTGTGAGCCGCCACAAACCGCGCCCATCGTCACCACCCCTTTAGCATCTGACACAGAATCTAGCAGACCATCAGGTGAGGCAACAGATGATGCAACCGAGGCGGCCATCGCATTGCTAGATACGACAGAGCAAGTGACAGCGTCAGAAGACCAATCAGAGGCTAGCACGTCTGATGAGAGTAGTCAGGAAGCCAGTAAACTAGACCCATCGGTCAGCTATCTAAACCAGCAGTCAGACCCAGCGGCGACCGAGCCTAATCTGCAAGTTCTTGACCAGGATATTTTCAGCGATACGGCAGACCAAGGCAATCCTTTGAACAGCTTGCAGCCTAAACCTGATGACGGTCAGGATGAAATTGATAGCGCTATTGAATGGATTTTTAGCGGCGAAGCTGAACCCTCACAATCGGGCGCAACAAGCGAGGATATCGCAGAGCCTCCTTTTGATGGAAATGTTGATGGAAATGCGATTACCAGTCTGATTGATGATGGCTTTGACTATGATAGCCTTGAAGATGTATTTGCCATTATCAGCAAGCCTCAAATAGAAAATATCATCACATCGCCATCATCGCGGTTCCCGCCAAAACAAGCTTTACTGACGCGGGCGGCTGTTTTATTGCCTTTATCCGGTTCTTATAAATTGGTTGGAGAGGAGTTAAGGAAAGCCGTTGATATGGCGGTGATCTCACTTAATCGTCCCCAATTTGAGGTGATTTATATCGATACAGCAGAGAAGCCAGAGGAGGCTGCCTATGCAGCTGTTGCTGCTGATGCGGATATTATTATTGGCCCTGTTTTCTCAAGCCATACGGCGGCGGTTGCGCCTATTGCCAAAGAGCACCAAATTCCTGTCCTGTCGTTTTCCAATAATAGTGCGGTCACTAATCAAAATGTCTGGATTATGGGACAGCAGCCTGAGCACGAAATGGA
>MDTB01000773.1_pt1 | contig 27582 bp, 17 predicted proteins | sample 811161 | NCBI WGS metagenome assembly MDTB01 (sample SAMN05326650, study PRJNA326480) | marine metagenome | isolation source: seawater | place: Mediterranean Sea | collected 2009 | reverse complement strand
TCCCAGACCCGACTCAACTTGTTCCAGACTCGGTAAAAGAACTGGATCTAAATATGGAATCTCTGCCACAGGTGGATAAAAAATTGTTCTAGGTGGTACTAATACATCTATTTCTGGCATTTGCGGTAGATATTCGTCCATTTTTTGATAGTATTGTAGTAACCTTACACTTATTTATTACACATAGCATCCTTGAGGGGTATCAGACTAAGTGAAATAGGGTTGGTTAATTCCAAATTTATTTCTAATTGACATGGCTAATTTTAGTCCTTCAAGGCTCGGCTTGGTCAATGCTACTGGTACGTCTTATGACGCACTTTTCTTAAAAGTGTGGAGTGGAGAGGTGCTATCAGCGTTCCGTAAAGCCACAATATTTGAGTCATTGCATACAGTTCGGACGATTCAATCAGGAAAATCCGCACAATTTCCAATTATTGGACTCAGCTCAACTTCATATCATACACCTGGCACACAATTGACAGGGGATAGCATCAAACACGCTGAGGCTACCATAAATATTGATGACAAACTTGTAAGTCAAGTTTTCCTAGCGGACATAGACGAAGCTAAGAATCACTACGATGTGAGGTCAAAATATACAGAGGAAATGGGAAATGCCCTTGCCTATCGCTTTGATGAAAACGTAGCTGCTGTATTAGCTCAAGCTGCTAGAACAGGTACAAACTTCAATACAGATTTACCTGGAGGTACAAGAGTTAAGATTCTTAAGTCTGGTACTGCCAATACTGCTGCTGCGGTTGCTGCTGTTACTGGTGCTGATCTTGTTACTGCCTTATGGACAGTTGCACAAACATTTGATGAGAATAACATTCCAGAAAATGCAAGATACTTTGCACTTGATCCAGCAAATTACTACAAACTTGCAAGAACAACAGACGTTCTTAACAGAGATTGGGGTGGTTCTGGAGCATACGCAGATGGAACAGTTTTAAAAGTTGCTGGTATTTCAATTATTAAATCTAATAATTTACCTAAGACAAACAGAACTGCTGTTACTGGAGAGAACAATACTTATCATGCTAACTACACCGATAATATCGGACTTGCATTTACACCAGATGCGGTTGGTACTGTTAAGTTAATGGATCTTAAAATGGAACAAACAGGTAATGACGTTCATGCGTTATACCAGGGTGTATTCATGGTCGGATCTATGGCTCATGGTACAGGTGTACTACGTCCAGATTGCGCTATCGAAGTATATGCGTCTAACTCATAAGTAGTTAATATAAGGGAGTAAACTTACTCCCTTATTATTATGCCTAAAGGAAAAGGAACGTATTCAAAACCTGGACGACCTCCAAAAAAAGGTACTAAGAAAAAGTAAATGGCACTCGCTAGAACTACAAAATTAGAAGCGGTCAATAAAGCCTTGCAGATGATGGGAGAAGCTCCTATCAACTCTTTACAAGGTTTATTTGGCTTAGGTAACTTGGCAGAAACAACTATTGATAGCGTTAGTCGCAAGTTACAAACGGAAGGCTGGTCTTTTAATACTGACTATGGAGTTAGCCTGGTAAGAGATTCAACAACAAATCACATTTCAGTTGGTGCAAATGTTAGCAGAATTTATGTTGATCCTTTTGACTATTCAGATATAGATGTAGTTCAAAGAGGTTCAAAACTATATGATCGTAAAAATAATACATACGAATTTGCAGCAAATTTAAAAGTAGATATGTCAATTATTCTTGATTGGGATGATTTACCAGAACACGCTAGGGTTTACATAATGACTAAAACTGGTAGGGAACTCCAGGAGTCCATGATTGGTAGTAAAGATTTAACAGAAATAAATCTATTAGTAGAACAAGAAGTTAGGTCGCAATTTTTAGAAGAAGAAACTATGTTAAGCGATCATAATATTCTTAGAGGACATAGTAGAAGAGTAAATCCAATGCAAACTTACAGACCTTCTAATGTTTTAAATAGGTAATTATGGGCTTAATAAGCAGTTCAATTCCGAATATGATTAATGGGGTTAGTCAACAACCCTCAGCTTTAAGACTAGCTTCACAAGCGGAAACAGTAGTAAATTGTTTATCTTCTCCAGTTGAAGGATTAACTAAACGTCCGCCATTTAATCATATATCTAAGTTGATTAATGGTTCAGTTGGAACAGGTAAACCATTTGTAAAAGTTGTTGATAGAGACGGAACTATACAATATCTAATTATTATTAGAGACGGAGGTATAGAGGTATTTAATTTAGATGGTACTTCGCAAACAGTTACAGCTCCTAATGGTACAAACTATTTAGACATTAGTAATACTGCTGATCCGTCAGAGCAGTTTAGAATTGCGTCAGTTGCAGACTATACCTTCATATTGAATAGAGAAAAAACAGTTACTATGGATCATCCTGGTACTTACACTCAAAATGATGGTGCAACTACCCCAGGAGTAGGAACAATAATTACTGTTACGTCAAATAATCATGGGTTAGAAACTGGTAAAAAAGTACAAATTGATTTTGAAACTGGTACTGGAGTGGATAGCACATATACAGCAACCAAAGTAAATGATAATGTTTTTACTTTAGTAGGCGGTACAAGTTTAAATACGTCTGGAAATGTAAGATTTAACGAATTATCTACTGACGTATCACGCAAAGGTATTGTATTTATAAAAGCTGCTGATTACGCAACAACTTATACAGTAAAAATAAAAGATGCCACAGGCGCTAATACTTTAGCTACTGCAACATACCAAACTGCATCCGCAGGGGGAACAGTTCCTAACTCAAATACTATTGCAACAGATTTAAAAAACGATTTAGCTAGTGCGTTACCTAGTGGATGGACATTTACTGTCGATCAATACATATTAAGAATAGAAAAAAATGACGATACTGATTTTATTTTAGAAAGTACTGACTCCAAAGCTGGTACTTATACAAAAGCTATTCGAGGAGCTATAGATACAATTAATGATTTACCAACCTTATGTGAAAATAATTTTATTGTTAAAGTCCAGGGTACTAAAACTACAAAACTAGATGACTATTACGTTAAGTTTGAAACTTCTAATGGTACTGCATTTGGTTTTGGAATATGGAGAGAAACAGTTGGTCCACTAGAACCTTTTAAATTTAATAAATCAACTATGCCACACGTTTTAGTGCGTGATGCTGCTACTGGTACATTTGAATTTAAAGAATTTGATTACAGCCCACGAATAGCTGGCGACTTAATTACTGCTCCTACCCCTACTTTTGTAGGTACTGTTTTAAATAACATTAATACTTTTAGAAACAGGCTTGTATTCCTGGCAGATGAAAACGTGATAATGAGTGCAGCAGATAGTTACGATAGATTTTTTCCTGAGACAGTACAAACAATTGTAGATAGTGACCCGATTGATCTAGTCACAGGTGGTACGGAAATTCATTTTCTAACATCTAGCCTGGCATTTGCAAACACGTTGCTACTCTTTAGTCGGCATGGTCAGTTTAGATTAGACGCTGGTGCAGTTGGTATTGGAGGTGCATTAACTCCTCAAACAGCAACTATTACAGCTATAACTACATACGAAACTGAACCCAATGTTGACCCCATAGCAGTTGGTCGAACAGTTTATTTCTCAATACCTAAAGGAGAATTTAGTGGTTTGCGTGATTTTTACCTGGAAGATGTTTCGGGTGCTGTTCCAGTATCAGAAGAAGTATCTTCAGCAGTTCCAAGATATTTACCTAAAAATATAGTTAGCTTGGTAAGTAGTGCTTCAGAAGAAACAATAATAGCTATTAGTAAAGATCAACCAAAACGTGTATATTTTTATAAATTCTTTTATGAAGAGGATGAAAAATTGCAATCATCTTGGTCATTCTGGGAAGCTAAAGGAGCTAAAACTGTTCTTGGCGCATCAATAATAGATAGTGATGTATATTTTGTAATTCAATATGCAGACGGAGTTTACCTGGAAAAATGTTCATTACGTCCAGAATCAGTTGATGCCAATAGTAATCTTGAAGTTTTATTAGATAGAAAGGTAGACGAAACTAAATGCCATATTAATGTTATTAACCAGGGTGGAGCTGGAGTTCAATCAATAATTTCTTTGCCATATCCAACGTCTACTACAGGAATACAAGTTGTTGTAGGTCGAGACGTTAGTGGCAACACTATTCAACATGGTCAAGTTATTATAGCTAGTTCTGAATCACAAACTGGCGCAACCCAATCTGGATTTACTGGAAATGGAACTATGACAGTACTTGGAGATTTATCCAACGCTAAATTTTTTGTAGGAGAAGTGTACGATATGTTGTACGAATTTAGTACTCCTTACCTTAAAGAACAACCAGCAGGGGGTGGTGTTTCTGTTATAGCTGGTCCACGATTACAAATTAGAACCTGGACTTTTGTTTTTGATGACACAAGTGCATTTAAAGTAAAAGTTAGTCCAAGAGGTAGAAGTTCTTTTACTTACCCTTATAATGGATTTATAATAGGTCAAAATCCTCCAGCGTTAGGTCAAGCACCTTTCTTAACGGGTAAATTTAAAGTGCCAGTTATGGCTCAAAATAATGACACAAAAGTTGAAATTTTGAGTGATAGCCCACTACCTTGTCGTATTCAATCAGCAGAGTGGGAAGGATGGTTACACAGCAGAGCAAGACGAATATAGGTAAATTCCATTGGAGGAGGTCAACTCCTAACGATATAGTGGAAGTTGCTGAAAATATGAGACAAGAAGATATAGAAGAAATACGAGCATATTCTGGATCTGAACCAAAAAGTAGTCTTATATATTGTTACTTTGGAAGTAGTCCTTGCATGACTATGGTAGGTCGCAAAGGAAATATTATGGGAATGTACGGAGTAATGCCAGTTAGAAAAAATATGGGAAAGATATGGATGTTAGGTCACAGAACTATGACTAGCGATTACAAAGATATAAGAGCTTTTCTTAGAAATTCTCCAGTAGAATTAAATAAATTTCACATGAATTATCCAATTTTATTTAATTATGTGGATGCTAGGAATACAACTCATGTAAAATGGATTAAGTACATGGGTTTCTCAATCATTCAAGAACACGCTACATTTGGAGTAGAAGGTCGTCTCTTTTATGAATTTGCCAAGATTTAGCTAATGTGTGATCCTATTTCAATTACTACAGCAGTCCTGGGAGTTGGACAACAATTCATGGCTTATCAACAAGCCAAGTCTAATATTGCTTTTCAAAACGCACAGAATAATTTGCAATATCAAAGTCAAATGATTCAGACGCAATCGAACAGGATGACGGAAGATACTAGGGAAAAAATGAATCAAGACTTTATACAACATACAGAATTTATGGCTGACCTGGCTTATGAAAGAGATTCGACCAGGATCACTATGGAGCAACAACAAATACAGGAGGCCAGGGCGCAAGAACAAACAGAACGAGGGAAAGTAGCATTACAGAAAAAAGGAGAAATAGCTTCGCAACGTATTGGTCAAAATGCCTGGACTCTTTTAGCTGAAATAGAAAGATCGAGAGCAGCAGCCGATTTTGTGACAAATAGAAATGCTGCATTTGCACTTAAAGGATCGCAAACACAAAGACTTGACGCACAAGCTGATCGAGCTTCTCGAAGAGGAGGTGCAAGGAAATACCTTAAGAAAACGTATCTTGATCCAGTTAAGCCTATGGAAATACCCAAGCCAAGTTTTGGTCCATACGCACTTGGTATGGCTGGTTCTGTCGTTGGTGGATTTAATAGCAATATGAATTACAAAGCTAATCAAGCAACTATTAAGGCTCAAACTGCGCAAGCAAGATATTACAATTCACTAGGAGGATAAATGGCAAAAACAAGTTTAACAGGCTTAACTCCAGGAGACGCAAATCCAAAGAGAAAAGCTAATCAAAAAAGAACAAGACTTGCTAAAGGTAATAGTACTGGAGACGTAAGTCAGGTAAATCTACAGTTTGAACAACCTAAGATACAGCAGTTTAGGTGGTATGGAGATACTTACTCTAAACCTACAGAAGCTAATTTAGTTCCTACTTTAGATTTACCTTCGGTGCAAGGTTTTTATGAAGATACAAGAGTTGCAAAGCAAAACGAATTTAGTGCTTTTATTGATTCAATGAAAACTCTCAAGGGAGAGGTAGGGCAGCTTGACGATAACTACACTAAATTTAGAGTTAGTGAACAAAAATATTTAACACAACAAGCGAGTCAAGTATTAGATACATACACGCTAGGAAATGATGGTACGGAAGTAAACCCTGCTAATAAATTAAATTCCATAGAAAAGCAATTAATGAAAATTATTGCTAAAAAAGATGACAAAACAGGAACTTTAAATGAGACAGACTTAGAAGAAGTAAGATTTGCAGAAAAAACTTTAAAAGAAATAAGAAAAAATAAAAGATTACAAAATACCATCTTGTCGCAAATTGAAGAAAGAAAAGTTTATGACAATATATCAACTTGGAATAATAACAAAAATAGTATAAAAGTTGATTATTTAGATAAAGACGGAGAAAAAGTACAGCTTATTGAAAACGGAGAACCACAGTTTGAGGCAGATGGAACAACTCCAATTTACCAGAAAGTAACAATTGGAGAGTTAAGTCCAGATGATGAAAGATATAAAAACGCATATAACAAACATATTTACGGAAATGCAAAGCTAGGTGTTTTTGAACATAACAATACAAATGGTTATGTCACTCAACACAGAATGAATGACAGAACAAGCCAAGACACTACTTATCAAAATATTTTAAACAAACAAGAATCAACTGAAATAACAGGAGATATTGGCACATTAAGAAACAGCATAAAAAATGATACAACTTTTACAGATGCAAAATTAAGTGAAAATGTTGGAACTATTGTTGAAAGAATAAATAAAGCAAATCATTTACCTGACGATTCAAAAAAACAATTAGTAAAAGATTTAATTGGTGCTATCGCAGAATCAAAAAATCTTAGCGGATTAGACACTCTTGAATTTTTAAAAGATTTATTTTATGGAGATCCAGATAATGATGGAGTCAACGGAATAGGAACAGGTACAAGTAATAGTAGATATAAAGAAGTTGATGGTGGATATGTTTTAAATACTTTCTTTATAGACTCGTATGGAGGAGAAAGATTTTTAAGAGATATTGTTACAAACGTAGTTAGAGAAAGAAACGATTTTGAAACTGCTGATAAGTTTTTGAGAGACGTACAAAATCAAGATAATTTAATGGATGGGGTAAAAGAAATAATGATTGACGACAAAAGTGCTAAAGATATTTTAGCTAGTTATAATGCAAATGGAACGGAAAATGAGATCAAAGCGGATACTAATGTTATCCAATCAAAGAAAGCTATACTTGCAAAAATAGATGAAAATTTTGAAAAAGCTATAGACGGCTTAAACAGAAAAAAAGACCAAAAAACAATAACAACTTCGGAATTTAACAGCAGAATAGAAGAATTACAAAAGAGCAGAGAGGATCTTTTAAAGAATATTGTTTACGATTTAACTCCAACAGAATTTAGATCAGATGTAAAATTACTAAAAAAAGACGCACAGGCTTGTTTATTAGCTGGCGAAAACAGTAATGCTTGTACTAAGTATCTATCAAGCTATAAAGCGTTAACTGGTATATATGGTCAAGAAGTAGTTGACTTGCAAACAGGAATAGCGGATACTCACAAAAATATTTTAGACATGGAGGGCAGTATTGTAGCGAAAGCAATTGAAACTTCATTAAAAAACCAAGAAGATGAGTTTAAAAAGACTTATAAAAATAGCAAACCCCAAGCTAGTGATACTGAAATAAATTCAGCTTGGGATCAAATCAAAGATGGTGTAAGTAAATATTTAATAGATACTTACTTTGAAATGACTTCAGACGGCAAAAAGGTAACAGGAACACAATTAAATGAGAGAGTTAGGGATGATAAAGAAAACGGAGCATTTGCACAATTTTTTGATGTTGAAGGAGTTGATCCATTAGTTACAGGAAAGAAAGTTACAGCAAGTTGGTATGGACAAACCGAACCTGGTACAAGTTTTGTTGGAGACTCTAAAGGAGGTTACGGAAATATTATTAATAATAGATTAGATGATGTAAACTTTGACGCAAATGGTTTATACAGAGCTGGAACTGATGAATACAGTTTTGTCTTGCATATAGATTCCCCTAACGGAGTTGTTTTTAATCCCGAAGCTGGAACGCAATTTTATTTCAACGTATTATTTTCTGGTCGTGAAGGTAAAACTTTAGGCGGAGTATTTTATTCTCCACATCAAATTTATAGTAATCATTTAAATAAAAAAGTATTTCAGCCTGGGGCGGAAAAAATACATAAAAGAACTATGAGCAGAAAAAGGGAAGCAGCATATAAAAATTTAGAAAATCTTTTTACTTTATTAGAGGCTACAAATAAATATGGATCAGGGGATGGTGTCGATTTAGGTAATTTTATTATTTTTGAGACAGAAAATAGCATAAAAAATTTATATCCAGAAGCGGTTACTGATGGAGTTATTGACTACAATCATCCTAGTATTCCAGCAAACCTTAAAGATTTTTCGCAGCATAAAGAATTTCTCTTAAAACTAAATGGGGTAGAGACATTTCAAGATGCTAGAGGTATGATATTAAAATATAACCAAAACTTAGGTTTATAAGTATGGCAACAGAAAAAGACCTAATTATATCTGATAAAGAAAATAAAGCTGACCAGGCTTTAGAAGCTAGAGATACAAAAATTGCTGAGGCTAAACCTTTTAATGAGGACTTGTATAACGCTACTATGGGAGACGAAGATGAAGGTATAGAAATAGAAGATGATATTGAGACAAATTTTACACCAGTAGATACAAGTGGAGGAGAAGTACATTCTGATAATTACTATACAGAAAAATTTAAAAACGATTTAGGATTTGGAGTTGGTAGAGACACAAAAATGTCAACACCAATCTTAGGTTTATACGACAAGTTAAATATTTTTAGTAAAGATTACAAAGGAAAGTATGCTCCAGAAGAACTAAAAGGTCAGTTTAGATTAAGAAACGCATTAGGAGATTTATCAAGAATCGTAGATAGAACCGCTATTAGTGGTGTTTCTGGTATTAATAATACTTTGAATGACATGGTAAGAATGGATATGCCAGGATTTATGGCAGAAATGCTAACAGGAGACGTAGTTGGTGCTAATGCTTTAGCAATGAAAGCAATAAAAGCTGGTATAGATAAAAAAAGTTTGCCAGAATTTTTTAAAAAACTTGGCGATATAAATAACAGAATGAGCATAGCAGATGCTATGGGTACAGGGCTTATTAGTAAAAACATATTCCAAGATATTGCAGATAAAAAAGATCCATTCCAAATAAAAGACGATCCTGACTTCGAGCCTATGAGTGGTCAAGATAGGTTGGCTGGCGAGAATTGGGGATTACTTGGTGGCAAAGGTGCATCCTTTGACGAATTAGTTGGAGGTTATCCAGTTATAGATACTGGCAGACCATTAGCTGATATGGGGTCAACTTTTTTCGGGGAAGCAGCTCCATTCTTTTTAACCTTTGCTGCTGCTAAAGCGTTAACTCCTGGACTACCAGATGAGTATGTATATGCTGCAAATGTATTTAAAAAAGCTAAAGCTGCCTCTCCACAATTTGCTAAAGCTATTAGTTGGATGAAAGTTAATATGCCAAGAGTGAGTAAGGTTAGTAAGTTTGTAGCTAAAAATGCAGTAGAAGGAGCAAGAAATTCACTTATAGCAGAAACCATTTTAGGAGATCCATACCAGCCTTCCTTGATGGATAATTTATTACCCGAAGGAATTAATAATAACGCTAGATTAAATGATTCATTTGTCGAAGCAAAAATAAAATCATTATTTGTAAATGAAATAATTAACGGAATACCTATGGGTGTAGCGTTTGGAGCTGGAGGTAAAGCGTTAAATTTAACAAGAAAGTTTGGTCAAGGCGGATTTAAAGGAGCTTTTCCAGGGCAATTTCCTACAAAAAACACGCAGCTTGATTTGTTAGATAAATCTATTGGAACTAAAACTGCTGAAGATTATGGGTATCAAGTTGCTGAAAACTATTTAAGATCAATAGTCGATTCTGCGGAAGCAAGATTAATCAAACCAATGGTTAATTATTTAAGCAAATGGAAAATTTTTGAGGCAGCAATAGACAATGCTGATAATTTAAAGAAAGAATATGATGCAATTGAATACTACAAAAAGGTAAGAGCAAAATTAGATGCAGATGCAAAAACTAAAAATAATCAAGAAAATACAATAGAAGCTGAAACAGTAGAAGAACAACAAACACCACAACCAAAAAGAGCATTAGACGGAAAGGTTAGGCAACCTATAAGAATAGGAGAAGCGGATGAAGATGCACCTGGAAAAGATTTATTAAGTTATTACAAAAAAGAAGGAGAGATAAAAGATCCACAATGGGAAACAGGATATACAGAACAAAAGCAAGTTGACCTTGAAACCGAAGTTAAAAAATCACAAAACATAGTTAAAAAAGCTGCAAAAGAACTTGGCGAAGCTACTGTAGAAATTGAAAAAGAACAAAAAATACAATCACAAATTAGACCTGACTCGGACAGAGGATTTTCTAATGAATTAGGTACAAGCGTTGGATTAGCTGCTCCTACTGCTGGAGAAGTTGCAAAGGTTAAAATTACTGATTTAACAGTTCGTCCAGATGTGTTTCAAGTTAAATCAGAAGGTAAATTTAATAAGAAAGGAGTAAGTGGATCTCTTAAGGAAGCTAGTACTTTTGATCCTAACTTAGCTGACTTATTAACAGTATGGAGAGACACGACAGGAGAAATAGGGGATGTGGGTAAGGTCTATATTGTTGATGGTCATAATAGGTTAGACCTTGCTCAAAGATCAGGGATAGGAGAAGTAGATGTAAGGTTCGTAGATGTAGCAACAGTTAAAGAAGCGCAAACAATATCAGCTTTAAAAAACATTGCACAGGGTACATCTATCAAAGGATCTATGACCGCTATGGATGTTGCATTGTTTATGCAAAATAGTGGAGAAACACTAGAGTCATTAGCGCAAAAAGGTATTACTTTAACAAATACATTAATGATTGAAGGTACTCAGCTTTCAAGATTACCAAGAAATCTTTTAGATAAAGTTGCAACTAAAGAAATTCCATACAATAAAGCGTTAGCGCTTGGCTCTGTAGAAGGAGCTAGTGTCGAATCAATTAATTTTGTCTATAACAAATATGCTAAAAATGCAAAATTTAGTGCAGATCGAATTAGACAAATAATGCTTGCATCTACTAGAGCAGTAGAAACAGTTACGGAAGGCACTTTACCTGGATTAGAGCAATGGTCAAAAGAAAATAATTTACCACAAATAAGTGCTATAGCTGAAACATTTTTAAAAACACTTAGAACAGAAATAAGTGGCTTAAGAGCTGTAACGCAAAAAAATAAAAAAGCTGCTATTGAAAAAGTAGAAGGCAATAAAATTTCTTATGACGATTCAGTTGATAGAAGGCTTGAGGCAGAAAGACAAGTTGAAAGGTTTGAGGGTTTAGCATATTCAGTTTCAGACACAAACAGATTGATTAATCAATTAGCTCTTTCAATGAAAACTGGTCCAATATCAGCAAACCAAATAGTAAAAGATAATTTTGAATTGATAAAATCAACTATGGCAGGGGATGACGCACCTTTAACTAAAATCGAATCAGAACCAGCAAGAGTACAAAAAGAAATTGATACTAAATTAAATGAAAAAGCTAATGACATCTTAAGAAACGAAAAACCTGAGCCAATTAAAAGAGAAGAAGTACAAAAAATCGTAAATAAAGAAAAAGAAGAATTATTGCAGGGATATACAGAGCAAGAGATTTTTGATATTGAAGATGAGTTAGTAGGTAATAATGGCTCGTTAAATAAAAACCATTCAAAGATTGGAGAAGTTTTAGATTCTTCAGTTACATCTACAAAAAGAAAAACTTTCCCATATATAACTGAAGGGGGTTATAAGTTTAATGACGCTTCGGAATTAAATGACGCAAGTTTTGGATTGCTATATCCTACTTTAATGGGTAAATATCCCAAGTTAGATTTCAGTTCTACTAGATGGGCTGGATCAGCAAAGCCTAGATATGGACAATATACGATTGCGTTTGCTAACGACATTGATAGAGCTATTTATATTACAGGTAATATATGGAAGAAAAAATCTAAAAAAGATGCTGAATTTAATGCCTTTTTAGATGAGATTGGTATTAGTTCTGGTGCAAGACATAAGGCATATATGGAAATGAAAAATGAATTAAAAGGTTTAAGTAATGCAGCTCAATTTGCTGATGGAGAACTTACCTTAAGAAATAGCATGGCTTATGTAGAGTTATTAAAAGATCCGATACAAGTAAAAAATGTTGATGATGCAGACTTTGAATTAGATTTAGGAGATTTAGAAAACGAAAACGTAAAGAAAGCAAACAAAAAACTCCAGGATAAATACAACAAAGAATACAAGGACTCGACTAACCCTGAGAATTTTGATCCACTTGATCCTAAAAATAATGAGCAAATGGAGTTTGCTTTAGCAGATGATGTATATACAAATATGGGTAACGAACACGTTTACTCCGACATAAATCTTACTGAGCAACAAGCACAAGAATTAGTTGATATAGCTAGAAAAATAGCTGGTGCAAACGTCCAAAACTTACGTCTTGTTGATGCTATTGAACCTAAAATAAACGCAAAATCAGCAGCAGCTTATGGCTTACCTCCTAGTGCAATAGGTAAAACTGGCAGAGCTAAAGGTTTATTTAGATTTGGCTCGACTCCTTCAAAAGATTTAATAGTTCTTGCAATGACTTATAAAGGTCATTTTCAACAGTTTGGATCAATGATGCAAACATTGAGACATGAATCATTTCATAGGATTCAAGACAGATACCTTACTCTTAAAGAACAAAACCTATTAGATAGTCCAGCAGTTGACAGAAAGTTAAGAGAAATAGTTGCATCTTTTTATCCTAAACATCAAAAATATTTATTTGGTGCTAAAAGAATGAGTGAAAGAGAAGTCCAGGCTTTTGCTTTTTCAGTTTTTGATCAGCTTGAATTTGCTAAAGAACCTACTTGGTTACAGCCATTTAGAAAATTAAAAGAAATTGCAGAAAAAATAAACAATAAACTTTCTGGTTTTGGCTATAAAAGCTATAAGGATATATTTAGAGACGCACAAGCTGGAAGATTAGCAGAAAGAACTCCTAGACCTTTTAAACTTGCGAGCAAGATACCAGGCAATACAGCTCCAGAGCCAGCTAGTTTTGCGCTAGATCCAAGTGAATTTACAGAAAATTTAGAGACTATAAAGGTTGCAATAAAAGACGGAGATATGACTATAGAAGAAGCTATGGACGGATTATATAGAAGATTAATAAATAGAAAATTAAATCCAGATGGTAAAAAATATATACCAACCAGCGAAGCCGATTTAATTGCAACTAATAAAGCGTTTGAAACTAGCTTGTTTGAACTGCTAGGAACAAGAGAAGATGCTACAAAAGTACCTTCTTTTACTATGGAAAACATGAAAAGATTAGGCTTGCAATTAATAACAGAAAGTAATTTTAGAACAGATGAAGTATTAGCTTTACATCAAAAAGCAATGAGAGGAGATAAAAACGCATTGCAAAAACAAGTCGCCCAGGCAGCAATAATTTTACAAAGAGACGTACAGATACAGCAGATGAAAGAAGTAGCGTTAGATATAAAATTAAATCCTAACGATAGTACATCAAAATCATTATTAATATCTTTATGGGAAGATGCAATGAAAGTAAGCGTTGCAATAGCTGAAGTTAATAGACCCTCTGCACAAAACTTAAGGATGCAACAAATGGATTTCTTGGGCGGTCAAGAAATGTTCATACCTCCATACCAGCATATAGAGATAGATGTGGCTACAACAAAAACAGGTACAACAGCTCTCGAAAAAGGAGTAGAGGAAGCTGGATTAGTCCAGGATAAAGGATTAGGAAAAGGTACATACTTTAAATCTATGGATGGAGGGGAAGTTAGAGAAAAAAGTACTTATGTAGATGGAGTCGTTAATGCAGATATTATGATTCTTGATCTAACATCCCAAAATAAAACACTTTCTAAGTTATTACAAGAATTAAATATAGAAAATGTTGGTGCTATTTTAGACGGAAAATTAACTGCTGACCAAAAAGGAGCATTAGCTGAATATTTAGCTTCTAAAAAATATCAAGGAGTTAGATTAGATGGCACAGAACTTGGTCAGCCAGGCGACATCATTTATGTTCCTGACAGCAATCAAGCTAATAAAATAATTAACTCAAAAGGACAAATACAAGAAGGTTCAGATTCCGCAGATATACCAGAACAGCAATCTATTCCTGGTGTATTTAAAAGAGCTGTATTAGAGCAAGAAAATATTTTTGAAAAGATTATGAATAAGAAAGATTATGAAAGTGTTATGGATAATAAACCTACTAAAAAAGCTAGAGAAATAATGGAAATTATTGCTGAATCGCTTTATTTGTATAAAGACAGAACTAAGTCAATGAATAATTTTATGACTAATTTTGCTAAAGGTTTAGATAATGTAGGCAAAGGTCAGCTAACACAAGAAAAAATTGCTCAAATAGCAAGAAATGGTATTTTCTTGAACTCTGCAACACTTGGAAAAGTTTTAGGTGGCAGTTTATTTAGAGCTGCTACTTTACCTTATTCACAATTTATGGGAGCTGGAAAAACAAAGCGAAAAGCTTTAGCTGCTGGAGACATGGATGGGGCAAGAATGGCAAGAATGAGGCAGCAATTAAATATGACTATGTATCTTAGATATTTTGTTCATGCTGCACACGCTTTTAGATTAGCTTTATCAGCAGTAAAACATGATGAAGTTTTTGGAAATATCAACAGAGGCTACTTCGAGGCAGATGGTTATAGAAAAAGTAAAAATCCAAATAAACAGCCAAAAATAAGAAGATTTGATGATTATGTACAAGAAGAGATAGATGACGAAGCAAAAAGAATGTTAAGTGGAGGTAAGGGTGTAGCCAAACATCTAACAAATCCAGAAACAAATCCAGTTATATTGGCAACACACTATTTAACTAAAGGAGTTAAAACTACGTTTGGATCAGGAGCTTCAAGAGTTATGAGTGGGTTAGACACGTTAGTTGGTATGACAGTTGCACCTTCTTATGAATATGCCAGGCTAATGGAGCAAGAGTTGTTCCAAAAAATGGCGCAAGGATTTGATATGCACGATCCTAGAATATTTAATGAAGCACATAAAAAAGCAGAAGCAGCATTAAATAGGTCATTAGCGGATGTAGAAATGCCAGATGGAAGCGTAATAAAAGGTGGGTTCATGGATAGTGTTCACGCAAGACAAGCTGTTGATTATGTAAACTTTACTGACAGCATAGAGGTTGATAGAAACGAAAGAACAGTTGAATACGGAATAAGAAGGGCGCAAGAAAAAGGATTAACACAACCAGAAGATATTTTAGAATTTGCAGAACAATATAGAAATGACGAAGATTTAAACAATTTAGAATATTTTACTAAGGCATCTGAACCTACTAATGATCAGTTTAGACTCTTAGGTTTATCTAAAAACGAAACAGCTTTAGACGGACTTGGAGAACAAATTTTAAATTATCCTTCAAAAAGAATACATAAGGCTACAAGAGCAGTACCGCTTTTAGGAGTTGTATTCCCAACAAACAGAACTCCTTTAAACTTAGTAAAAAGTGCGTTAAGACATTTACCTTTGCCAACTAACAGATTGGTAGATAGTTACTGGAGAGATATAACGTCAGAAGATTTATTCCAAAGAGAAAGAGCTATAGGAGAACTAGCTACAAGTCAACATTTATTTGCGCTAGGTATTGGAGCTGTAGCTACAGGACTTGTTGAATTTAGTGGTCCACAAAGTACGAACCCTAATAAAGATAGATTAAATAGATATATGCACAGACCTCCAAACGCAATAAGATTTAGAACTCCTGGAAGTAATGAATGGTCAGATTGGTACTCATTAGATATGTTCGATACTGCTAGTTTTATTTTTGGTTCGATAGGAGGATATGTAGATGCTATAAAACGTATGCCTAGAGACGACCAGTTTGAAATACCATATACAGAAAATGATGAAATCATTTACAGCGATAAGGCTCAGGAAGCATATATTATTGCTAATGCTCATACCTTAAGAAGATTTGATGGTTATACAGCAGCTAAAGCTATAGGGGATACTGTTAAAGAAAATACTGTCGGTTATTTTAGAAAAAGTGTTATGGCTAATATTGGTAATTTTTATGATTTAATTACAGAATTAATGCAAACAGAAGAAAGTGGCAATCAATATATACATACTGGTAAACGCAATATGCTTGAAACAACTATTGCTCGTTATATGAAAATGCCATTAGCTTTGTTAAGGCAAACAAGAATTGGATTTGATAATAAAAGATATTTGATAAATGAATCAGTAAATGCAACAACAGGAGAAAGAACCTGGTACGCAACAGCATCCGACCTTGCAAAAGAACTATTAAGCGAAATACCTGGATTGCAAAATGTGCTTGGCACTCCAGAACTAGATCCTATTTATGGACAACCAGTAGAGTATGACTATGCTTATGGAGCTGAAAGTATTAAAAATCCTCTCTTAAGATCATTGGTAATGAACATACATCCATTAGCAATGTTTAGACCAACAAAAGAAAGAAACGGAATTGTTTATAAAGAGTTATCCAGGTTACATGGTTTTGGAGCATACCCAAGATTTAGTACAAGAACTAGCTTAGGTATTAAAGGTTATGTAATGAGTAGCCAGGAATTTACGGAGTTCAGAGAAATTATGACTACTCTTAAAGATCCAAACGGAAGTGGATTAACTTTTGCGCAAGACCTCGAAAGATTAATTAATAGTGATGCCTATAAAGAATTACCTGACTATGATCCAGAGTTTGACGCAACTGGTGTACCTAGAAATATAGTATCTAAACGTGCAATGTTAACAAAATTATATGCTATAGAGCAATTAGCTAAAAAGTACAGGAAGGCAACAATAAGAAAAATGACTCACGAAAAACCATACTTAAAGCATTTACAAAATGAAAATAAGATATTAAATAAAGAAGTAGCGCAAACAACTAATGACTTCCCCAACCAAGTCGAGGCTTGGCGGTCTATAGTAAATTCAGACGTTAGGACAGTTTAATGCCTTTTGCACAATTTAAAGGAGCTGGAGACGGCACTACAAGACAATTCCAAATCCCTTTTCCATACGTTAAAAAGGATCATATTATTGTATCTTTAAATCAAATAGGTAATACTAATTTTGTTTATATCAACGATACTACTATTGAATTTGCAGCTCTTAATTCTGTAGCAACTAACGAGCAAGAAACTACAGGTGCGCCAAAGACAGGAATAGAAATACTAATCAGTAGAGAAACTCCGCTACTTAATGCCCTGGTAGATTTTGTAGATGGTTCGACATTAACAGCTAGTGACCTAGATACTGCTGTATTGCAGCTATTGTATGGACTCCAGGAAGCAAAAGATGATACTGATGCTGGAATTAACTTTACAACAATTGGACTTGATGCAAGTAATAACCCAATAATTAATGTACAAGACCCTACTAACACTCAAGATGCTGCTACAAAAAATTATGCAGATGGATTAGTTGCTGGATTATTTAAAGCGGATGGAACTATACCTTTAACTGGCGCAATGAACGCTGGTACAAATAGAATTACAAACGTATCTAACGGAACAGATACGAATGACGCAGTTAATTTATCTCAACTTACTGCTGGAATAGGGTCAGCCCAGGTATCACAAAATGCAGCAGCAGGGTCGGCAACCGCAGCAGCTAATTCAGCTACAGCAGCAGCAACGTCCGAAACTAATGCAGCTAGTTCAGCCACAAGTGCTGCAACTTCAGCAGCAACAGCAGCAAACTTAGCTCGAAGATCAATATTTGTAGGCTTTCAAAGACTCGCTGACGGAATGTTGAGAATGATTTATAATACAGCCAATGATTCTACTGTTTACAAAGCAGAAGATTTCATACAGAATGGGGCTAGTCATGCCTATTTTTTAGGCGAAGATGTATTGGCTACCGCTAGTCCTAATGCTCCAGAGTTTTCTCTCGTTAATGGACATTTAATTCTCGAAATTTAACTATGGCACAAATTGATTTAGGTAAACTCAAGTTTAACTGGAAAGGAGCTTGGACAACTTCAACAGCTTACGAAGTTGATGACGTAGTTTCTTATGGCGGTTCTACTTTTGTTGTAACAGTAGCAGTACCAAACACTAACAGTACGACTCCTAAAGCAAGTACAAGTTTTAGTTATATGAGTGCTGGTCTTGAAATGAAAGGAGCATGGAATAGTTCGGTTACATATTACAGAGGAGAGATAGTTTCATATTTAAATGCTTTTTATGTAGTAATAGTAGATAATAATGAAACAGTAAAATCAAATGCTCCTACAGCTCAAGTAGCTGGAAGTACTCCGACAATGGCATTATTTAATAATGCTCCTAGTGCAGATGTTTTAACTACCTCTGGAGATTTATTAATAAGAGATAATGATGGTGTAACTAATAAAAGATTAGCGGTTGGATTAATAGGTTCGAGGTTAACTGCTATTGATGTGCCGAATGAAGATTTGCCAAATGAGAATAATTTTATCTACGATACAGTACAAGCAACTACTAGCTTTAAAGCAACTCTTTTACATGGGGATGATTTTCCAGATGCAGAAACACAAACATTCGTTGTTACTGTAGCTGCTGTTAGTGGGCAAAATCAATTTCATATTGGCGGTGTAGATAGAGCAGCTATTGATCTGCGAGTAAATTCTATATATACCTTTGATGTATCTGACGCTAGTAACGCTGGTCATGTTCTTGAATTTGGAGTTAATAGAGTAGGTCTAACTGGTACAGTTCCACTCTCTACTCAATCCGCATCTGGAGTAACCAGGTCGGGAACTCCTGGACAAGCTGGCGCAACTGTTACTGTTCAATTACCAGCTTACGGAAGATTAGTTATAGTTTATTATTGCTCTGCTCATTCATCTATGGGTACTGGTGTTGTAAGCCATAGTCTTGCTGGCCCAACTGAATATAGTACTACTATGCAGAGTGGCCCAAATGCAAGAAAACTATCAAGAGGTAAAACATATACATTTACATTCCCTGCAAACGGATTAACATATTCAATTAAAGATCCTTCCGCTTCTGGTTACTCTACTGCTGGTTCAAACGGAAGGGTTACTGATGGAACTAGCCCTAGCTCTGTTACTAATGGTGGCTCAATAAGTTTTACCCCTAGCTCTAGTCACTCAACAAACTTAATAATAAGGGATGAAGCTAACGGAACTGATGGAATAGGACTTAATTTAACTCTTGCAACAAGAGAGCCAAGATGGACAGGTGCTGGAAGTACTTATAAGAAAGATATGCCTGACTCGGAAACAGCTAGGAAGTTACCTTATCATCATTTTATAAACCATGACGTTAATACTTATACAGAAGCAATATCTCCTTTACCTTCATACTTAAAGCAATCAGGTCGTGGATGGAAATATGGCACTCCTTGTAATGGTTATAGGCAAGGAGGATATATAGATGGAGCAGGGCAATACCATCAATGGGGAAATATGTACTATGACGGAAGTGGTTACTACTATGGTGCAGGAATAGGAACAGGAAGTACTATTGGTGGTTCTACTGATTATCCATATAGAAGTAACTTCCGTACACCTTTATGGTGGAAGAAAGCATTAGCAGGGGATACCACTTATGCTAAATTTTTAACAGATATAAATGGTAACGACTTAGGTTATGTAGATGCTGATGGTGCGCCACAAGTAACTATTCCAAAGATTATGCAAATACATGGGGGTAGTTCTAAAAAATTCTTCCTGTATGAAAATGGCATGGTTAGTGCATCTGGTCATGGTGCTGATGGTTTAAAAGGAGACGGAAGTACAAGTACAAGATATTATCACGTTCCAATAAAGTTTTACGATAACTCTAGTACTGAGCTAACAGGTGCAAACTATCCAAAGATTACCCAGATGCACATATCTGATGCTCATACTATGGATAGTACAACCAACGATTTTAATGGTTGCTATTATTTCTTAGATACTGAAGGCAAGTTATACAGATTTGGTTATAACAGCTATGGTCAACTAGGGGATGGAACTACAACTAATAATTACTATAATAGGCAAATGCCTATGAGTCTTTTCGGTGGAGAGAAAATTGTTTATATAACAGGTACAGGTTATCAGTATAACTCTATGTATGCCATCACAGAAACAGGTAAACTGTGGGGTTGGGGTAGAAATACTGATGGTAACTTAGGTCTTGGCAATACGACACAACAAGTAACACCACAACATATAACAGGTGTTTCTGGTTCGTTGTTAGAAAACAAAAAAGTTGTTCATTTGCATGCTGACCAAAGAGGTAATGACATTTCTAGGTGTCATGTATTAACTGACGAAGGAGTTGTTTACTTTATGGGTCAAAGAGAATCACATGGTATCTATACTGGCTCTTACGATGCAACAGCATCTACTACTCAAAATACTCCTATAGGTTTAACAAATGCTTCTACCTTATGGAACAGCAATAACCAGAAAGTTGTTTATATGTCTATAAGTGGTGGTCGTTATCCTTTCTTTCACTTTATAACTGATGGCGGTACTACAGGCCACGCACAAAAGATATATTCTTTTGGTCGCAACAGCTATGGTCAGCAAGGAACAAATACTTCTACCACTTCTGGACAAGGTACTACTAATCAAGGTAACTGGTTTGGTGCGGAAATTAAGTTTAGAGACTTTGGAGATTACGGAGGTAATGGCAACAACAGCAGACCTAACGAAGTTACAGATATGACATTAGATAGTTTGCAGACAGGCTCTAATAAGAATAGATTTAAAGTTGGTAAGATAGTTTCAATAATGGGTCATACCTATTCAGATGAAAGTTACGGAAGAACAGTAATGATAGATGAGTATGGTCAAATATTTTATTGTGGTCATTGGTCTTATAATATGACCGAAGAGTTAGAAGATGATAACGAAGATAATTTCCAAACTGATAGGAACTGGACAGAAATGTTTATACCTTTATTCAACCAACCAGAGCCTATACTTACTAATGGTTATTGTTTCTCTGGAGCAACATATTCTGAAAATGGTTGGTTAATAATGGGTAAGAGTGGCTATGTTTATACAGGAGGTTATGATGGATGGAACCAAAGTGGTACACCAAATGCCTTTCATGGCTTCTTCCACTTACATGAAAACTCGAACGCTTAATTATGACTGCACCAACTTACACTAAATTCTATAAATACGCATTAACAGGAACTGTCGAGTCTTGGGGTGCTGGTCTTTCTGAGATTGATCCTACTAAACAAGTTGCATATATTTGTCTTGATGCAGACGGTTACTTACTAGCAGTAGATAACTTTGACCCTGCTAACTATACAAATAGCACCTGTACTCTAACTGAGATTACAGATGCTACTGAATTGGCTGCTTGTAAAACAGCAGTAGGAATTAGTTATTAAAAGATACTAGATCTACTTAATCTATCTTCAACCTTTGCTCTAAACGCTGGATCTTTTTTGTATCGAGGATCATTCATTGCCTCTTCTAATTGAGCAGTACTTTCAAACTTATCGCTTGAATATGTAGCAGCTCTACCAGAAATAAGATCAGGCTCATTACCCACAGAATTTGCGTACCTGGCATGAAGTCCAGCAACAGTTAACTTAACTGTTTCTAAATCTCCATTAATACCTTTAGAGTAAGCTGCTTTTTCTGCATCAGTTAAATTATCTCTAGCCCAAAACTGCATAGCAGTAAAGGCTTCTTCTCCTCCGTATGTATTCTTAATACTTACAAGATCAGATTGTAATACTGTTGCCTGGTTTCTTAAACCATCTAAATGTGCATCAACTATTCCCCTGGGAAAGCCAGCTTTCTCCAGCTCCTTGTAATGCTTGTCTGTAATCTCTCCATTATCTTGCCAGTATTCATTCATCTTTGAATAATTAACTCCAGCCTCTTCGAGCTTGTTACCAACTGCTTCTCCGTAAATCTCTTGAGCAGTTTGCGGTTCTCCTGGTGGACGATACTGTTCCTGGTTTGATTTTAATTCCTGGTAGGCAGCAAGTAAATCTTCCTGTGATTGGAACTCGCCTCCTATTAATTGTTCGTCCTGGGCGATTGCGTTTTCTTTTTCAAGATCCGCTTCAGCTTGCTTTAGTTCTTCTAATGCAGCCTGGTTATCTTCAGATAAAGAAGGCGCACCCTGGTCGGTAATAGTAATTGGTTCTGGCATAATAATCTATTTATTGTTTGTTTTGGAACTCCTCAACCATTTCGGGTGTAATAGTAATTTCTCTAGGGAGATCGGGAGAGTCAGTTGTGACTTCCGCTTTACTAAGTGGCGGTTGGGAGGTTGTTGAGGTCGGGGAGGGCTGCGTTTCCTTGCTCGCCTTCCCCTCCTGGTTGGTTTTGAGGACCATAGGGCATTCCTGGTTGTGTGAAATTGTCTGCTATTTTACCAGCAGCAGGGCTTGTCATCATATTACTCATCATTTCTTGTTGTTGCATTTGTTGTTGCGCTTCGGCTGCTGCTTGCTGCTCTTCTTGTAATTGCTGCGGAGTCTTAACTAGGTTAGTTACATCTATGGAACTACTTGCTGCTAACCTTCTTAGCGCTTCTTCCATATTTATATATTTTTCTATTGTCTCTTTACCTAATGTTTCAGTTGCAGCTCCAATAAAGTCCATTAATTTATTTCTGTCGTCTCCTCTACCTACAGCTTCTAAACCTGTAACTGGCTTAGGCATCATTAAATCTTTACCATCCTGACCTTTAGGGAAATCAGGAATTTTATTTGTTCTCTGCATTATATATATCAACCTACGAACTAAAGGTAGTTGTAGTTCTTGGGTTAATACAGAATACAAACCAGCTAGACTTTCATCTAACGACTCCGCAACATAACGTATCTCTTCGGCTGTAACTCTTTCGGCCTGTCTTTGTACTGCACTATTAAATAAGAAAGCAAACTCAAGCCTGGCTTCGATCCTATCTATAGTATTGTTTGCCAGGCTCATATCATTTAACTTGCCCTGGCTTTGTAGAACTGTAACGTCTTGCGCATTGCCCTGGATGATAGCTCCATTCTCAGCATTGCTTAAGGCTCTTGGCCTTGTAGTGCCATTAGGATTTACCATAAATAAAATTTTACTCATGGCTGCACTAGCCTCCAATACTGCCTGATACAAATTATCAAGAGCAGAAAGGTCGCCATACCATTGCTCTATGTATGAACGTCCGTAGTCCTCTCCGTCCATTGATTGAAAACGTAGTGGGATGAATGGACTACATTCCCTCGGACTCATACCATTAGTTCCTGGAACTGGTTTACCTTTTACCTCTTGATACCAATGACACTTATCATCTTTGTATTTAACGCAAGTATAAATTTTTACATCTTTCTTCCCATAATCCTTATCGTATTGCTTTGCATCCGAAGGGGATAAAAAACCTTTTGGAAGTAACTTAGGACTTACTTCCTCTTCTATTATTATCTCTTCTACATTCCCCATTGGATCTCTAGTAACTGTATATCTTTCAAGATGCAGTACTCGAATACCAGTTGGGTTTACATATAACAATACATTCCCTGCAATAACTAATTGTTTAAATGCTTCATACAATGCTGCTCTTGCAGATAATGTTTCGAGCATTGTATTAACTGCTAACTCTACCTTTACGCAAGCGCTATCTAGTTCTGTCTTTTGTTGAGGATCTACGTCCTGGAGTCTTAATGCTAAGTCATCTATCTCCAACTTAAACATACTTGTGTTGGGAGGGAAAAGAGATAGCCCTAGCTTATTTGCAATATTGGAAACTCCCCTTGCTCCTACGCTTTGATGGGGAGTAGTGATCCTAGCCCTGGCTGAACCAGAATATTGTGTATCTGGAAATTCAAAAGGGATAGTAAGTTCTGCACACTTTCTTGCTATGTCCGCATACGGATTGCGTTTAGATTTTTGCTGTTCGTACTTAGACGCTACAGTAATCCCTTTCTTCTCCATGTCGGAGTAGGACTTACCTGTAGCATCCAAGTCACTTGTAAGTGTGACTTCCATTTATTTAAGGTATTTGTAAACCAGAGCCAGAAAGTAAATCTGTTCTCAATCTTTTCCTTCCATAACCTCTACGCTTTTGAGCTGCACCTAGACCTGGATCTCCTCCTGGTATTTCTAATGCTGCTGCTGGACGTTGAGCTGTTGCGGAAGGTGGCGGAGCAGATGGAGCAGATGCAATCTTTTCTTGCTCTGCTTGCCTTGCAGCCTGATCTTCTCTTGTTTGTTCATACTGTCTCTTTTGTTCAGCCATTTGTTCACGCTGTAACCTAAGAGTTTCTTCCGACCTGTCTGGTGGACGACCTCCGCCTCCGCACATAACTAGCTCCGTAATGTATTACTTTGCTCATCATAAACGGAAATAAGCATCTTTACCACACTTCTTTGCCCTGCGTTATACCAAATCTCTCGATCTTTTACATCAAGACCTGGACATTTATCTGGATATATCTCATCTAACTTTTTAATTAATGCTTCATCAATCGGTGGGAATAAGTCGTCAGCTTCCATAAATAATGCTAAGTTGTAGGTATATTACTTTTTTATTATGGCTAAGAAAGGTTTGTATTACAACATAAATAAAAGAAAGAAAGCTGGTACAAGTAGAAGTAAGAAGGATAGCACTATATCTCCTCAAGCCTACGCTAATATGCAAGGTGGTTTTTCATCTGGTTTAAAAAGAAAAAAGAAAAATCCTCTTGATCTATAATTTTTTCTTTGGCGACCATAATTTAATTTTACCTGTATTCAAATTAATATCTTCTTGACGTAATATCCTGGACAGCCTGGCATTTAATAATGCGTCAGCATAAGTTAGCTTTTGTTTCTTATATGCTTCAACTACTTTCTCCCACATATCTTCTAACTTAATACTATCTCCTAAAATTTTTTCAGCTCCAACCATGCCTACTCCTGGAATACCTTTATAGTTATCAGTTGGATCTCCGCTACACGCTTGCTTCATCCAGTTTCTATCAGCTTGTCTTTTAGTTATTAGTTCAAGATCGTCTCCAGCTAATAGCTTGCAGGGTATAGTTCTCATATCCTTATCAACACTTACAATAACTGGATCAGGATATGCTTTTGATGTAGCTAGTACTCCAAGTACGTCATCCCCTTCGCAATTGGTATATCTTATTGACTCCCATTCCTGTTCCATCCATTCTATTAATGGTTTAAATACTGTAGGCTTTCGCTTTGTTATCCTGTTTGCTTTGTAGTCCTGGTATATCTCATGTCTAAATGTAGGGTAAGAACTGAATGTCATCACAACATCCTTATCTTCAGCTATCTCAATAAAGCCATTTAATTTTGCGTGTACAACTTTTGTTGCGTCACTTAAAAAAGAATGAGTAGTCCATACATTAGTCTCCCATTCAACTACTTGCTCTACTGCACAAGCAGCAGTAAAAGCCAAGTGATCTCCGTCAATTAATAAAGTCATAATAAAAAATCAGTAAGGGAAGCAGATAATCTGCCAGTTGTTTCGTTGTATTCGAGCTTGTCTGCTCGACCTAATGTACCGCTATGTCTATTCTTTAATACTTTTAGTTGTAGTTCGTTTGATGTTGATTCGTCCTGTTGCGATCTAATGCCACAAATTACTAGGTCACTTAACTGAGCTATAGAGCTGCTACCTCTCAAGCTTTGGAGATTAACGTCTCCCCCTTCTTCTGCTGGCTTACCATCCGTCCTTCTTAAGTGGCTTACCATAACCAAACCTACTCCAGTTTTTTCTACCACTTGCCTTAGCTTGGTACAACATACATCTATTTGTTTTCTTTCATCCCCATCACTTAATCCACTCACTACCAGGGAAATGTGATCCAGGAATATAACGTCACACTCTTCGCCAGTTGCCATGTATGTTATCTGATCTATCAATCGGTCAGGATCAAGAGAGCCGAAGTGTTGTAGCAGTATAAAATTATTGTCGCTAAATAAATAATCAAACGCTTGTCTTAGTTCCTCCTGGTCTATTGCTTTCTCGTCCAGGTGTAATGGTTTGTTTACTGCAATAGATAGTATGCCTTGTAAACTTCTCTTGCTACTTTCTTCTAAACCAATCCAACCTACTCGAAGTCCGTTAACTAAAAAGTGATGAGCCAATTCTCTACAAAGTAGGCTCTTACCTACGCCTGTGCCAGCGCAGATAGTAGTAAGTGACTGCTTACGAAAGCCACAACATATTCTATTTAGTTCTGGGAAGGGATAACTACATACCTTAGAGGTATCTTCCTTAATTAAATCTTCCCATAAATTGTAGGCAGAGTGTATGTTGTCGGGTCTGACAGGGCTTGCCTTCCAGAGTAAGTCCTTGAGTAACTCGCCCTCCCCTGCGAGGAGCATTTCATTAGCATCCTTTCTTGGTAGGTTAGCGATAGCTGCCTTGCCAGTAGGTAAGACTTTTGCAACCTTTTCGGCAGCATCCAAACCAGGTGCGTCCGAGTCAAAACAAATAACAATACGGACGAATTGCGATAACCATGATAAATTTGCAGCTACATACTTCGTAGCAGATTGCGCACCCGAAGGCAAACTTACTACAGGAAACTTGTTACCTTGCACCTGGGATACAGACATTGCATCTATCTCTCCTTCAGTAATGACAACAAATGTTTGTCCAGTATTATGTTGTCTCCATAAATCCTGACCCCATAGCTTTATATCTTTTAGTTCTCCTTGCCATATAAATCTCTTGTCTCTAAATCTTATATGTTGTGCAGCCAGTACTCCGCTTTGGCTTTTATAACTAGCTACTTGGCAATCAGCTCCATTAAAATTTGCAATACCATAACCAAATAGTTCGCAAGTTTCTTTAGTGATTCCACGTTTAGGTAGTTCGCAAGGGGATGCAACTAATGGTTTCCATTGTTTCTTCATTGGTGTAAATGTCTTTGTTGGTTTATCTTTACCTGGTTGATATTGCCAGCCACATCCGAAGCAATGCTTATGACCATCATCATAAACAGCTACGTTATCTTTACTTCCGCACTCAGGGCAAGGCTCTTTGCTTTTGTACTTACTTGGCATCTGGATATACAACCTTTTGATATTGTGCTAGTCGATATTCAAAGTTATGCGTAGTTCCATTTGGATAGACGTATGGATTATTTTTTTCTAACTGATTTAGTAGAAAAATTAAATCAGCAATTCTATGCGAAAGAGATTTTTTTCTGCTGTCTATGTAAGGGTTAGTCATACCATTCTTTTGGGATAGTCTTGTTACACCAAAGGAAGCCATGACGTTCAGCCCATTGCCAATACGTCAGACTTCTTTTAGCTTTACTAAGTTTGTTGTTTGCGTTTTGAAAACAGAAACGAATACTTAGTGTGGGATGTT
>MDTB01091087.1_pt1 | contig 27586 bp, 50 predicted proteins | sample 811161 | NCBI WGS metagenome assembly MDTB01 (sample SAMN05326650, study PRJNA326480) | marine metagenome | isolation source: seawater | place: Mediterranean Sea | collected 2009 | reverse complement strand
GTCATTCCTTCTCCAGTGAATAGTAAATACTCTTTATACTTTTTAAGTACTTCAAACATTTTGTCTGTTCTATCACAAGGTTGTTTTAACATGACAGCTGGTGATTGTTTTGTGTTTGGATCAACTGTTTTTGGAATAGGTTTTGGTTCTCCTACCTTAGGCTCAGGAACTTTAGGTATAGGAAATCCCTCGTTTGGTTTATCTGCTTTAGGCTCTGTTGGCTTGGCGGGTTGTGATTGCGGTTCCTGTTGTTTAAACCAATTATTGCTTTCTGCGAAGCTAGGCTGGCATACTAGCATTGCTATTATTACTATTAACTTTCTCATGTTCTTGCCCCTTACGTTTTATAGCAAGATACATATCTGACTCATTAGTAAAAGGACCCAGATGTGTATAGTCTTGTAGTGTCTTTAACCTAGGGCAGAAACTCGGTCTCCAACCCATAGGAAAAAGTATTCCCCAATACCCAGCCACAAAATATTGTTTGCTACTGGCGGTTTTTGTATAAACTGCCACATCATCTTGTAGTTGAGAATTGTAAACAGTATCTACATTAGTAGGATACCCATAAATCGATACATTGATCGTGCTTTTGTTTTCATTCTTTGTAAACTTTATGTCATCCAAGTTGGCTAATACAGTTTCTGTTCGGCTGTTGTTTTCGTAAAATATATATGAATCTGCTTTATGTCGTAGTGTTCCTATTTTATTTCCACTACGTTCAACTATCCAAAAACTGTCTTTTACAACTTCTTTAGCTTGTAAGTATTTACCCATTTCAATACGCCGCGTTTAAGTATTCACTGTGAGATTCTGCAGATGTGCTGATTCGTTGCAGGTCATATTTGCCACAGAATCTAAGAAAATGTACGCCTACTTGATTAACAGGAATCTTTTGTACCTGTGTTGTAATTGCTTCATCTAGTTTAGCTTTAATATCTTCAGGTTGTTGTGTGAGGTCAATCAAGGTTACATTACGTTGATAGTCATCAAGTACTCTATGTTCATCACCATTATGATCTGACCAACGTTGTAGCATCATGTTATTCCAGTCAAAGCCCTTAGAGTCTTTGTCAGCAAATGCTTCAAGTAATCCAACTTTGTTTTTACTGCCTTTTTTCCTAACACCTGGATATGCACTGAATACATTGTCACTGCTATCACCTCGCATACACTTTTCAAACAATAACCATTGCGGGTCGCCAATTTGCTTTTGCTCACCTGTTTTATTATCTATTACAGGTTTGCCTTTATCATTAACAATACCATCTAATCTAATATGCTGATTAGTAATACCATTATACTGTGATACTTTGTCTGTAAGTAGTTGATAAAAGTCACTGTCACTGCTAACAATAACGTGTTTGTCATCTGGATGATTTTGTATCCAACGTGCGATAAAATCATCTGCTTCACACTCAGCATGTTGTAATACTGTGCAGTTTGTACGTTTATCAATGTACTCTTTAAGTTCATCAAATGCTTTCCAAAAAGCCTGATCTTCTTCTTGTTCAGCAGGAGTAAGTGCATCACGTGATGCTTTACGATTGGCTTTGTAAGGCTCGTAAAAGTCTTTACGCCAACTGCGTCCTTCTAAACAAAATACAACATGAGTGCCGTTAAAATCTCTGTAAGACTTTAAAATACTGGCTAGCATAATATGATATGCCATGCCTATTTTAGTCTCAATACTATCGCCTCGTACTACATGCCTAGCACGAAAAAACATATTTGCAGTGTCTACTAGAATATATGTCATGTCAACTCGCTTTGCTATTTTTTCTTATTATAGCTTAGAAAGTGTATGAAGTCAACCTTAATCGTCCCATGACTGATAGTCAAAACCATCATCTACATAGTATGGATTATTAAAGTTAGGATCATCCATGCCATCTACGCCTTGAACTTCAGGTACATAGTGCTTTAACATATTTTCCACGCCCATCTTAAGAGTAATACTACTACTTGCACAACCACTACAGCCGCCTTGTAACAGTACACTAGCAATACCAGACTCTTCGTCAAAGTCATGAAATTGTATCATGCCACCGTGTGATGCAACTGCTGGATTGATATTTTCTTCAAGTATTTTCTCTATAGATGAAACGATTTCTTGTTTTGTTCTTTCCATACAAATATTTATGTTTGGCTTTGGGGGGAGGATTCGAACCTCCACGGTAAATATATTGCAGTACATTTAACCACACGATAAACAGTCGTGCATGTCTACCAATTCCATCACCCCAAACTAGTTGTTACGCCGCTATTGAAGTACCTTTTTGTATTAAACCCATACCTTTATCTTTTACCTCGAGTGTTTCTAACGCCGCAATCATTCTTGTCATTCCAATTCCTCCTCCTACTCTTTCAAAGAAGTCAAACTCTAAGAACTTTTCAAGTTCTGCTTCAACACGTTCTTTTCCAAATAGTTTGTAAAGTAATTGGCTGTATTCTCCGTCTGTGATTGTGTGGAATGTATCTCTCATCATATCTACATCTGTGCTACGTTCTGCACTGCCTATTGTTTCCATACCACCTAATATCACATCAATCTTTTTACTATGAACACCATCTTTATATCTACTCATATTCCAAAATGGACTTGTAAATTCTGGGAAGTCTGTAATAAGTGTCGTTGTAAATTCTTTAAACATCTTACCTTCTTCTTCAGCAGTCATCTCATAATCTTCTGCTAGTCCATAATGTGTTTGCCATTCTGCATATGTTTTTTCTGTTGGCTTTTTAAAACCTAAGTAGTCTACTAGTTCATATTCCATTAACTTTAAATCGTTTATGTTTCCTGGCATTTCAAATTCAAACATTGGGAAGATAATATCGTGTCTGCCTGGAATAGCATTTGGCTCTTGTCTATAAGACGTGCTGACACAAAAAAAGCCCTTGCTATCGGGCTTTGAGAGAAGTTCATGTTCTAACCACATTTGGCCCGTTTGGGGTAAGGGCCATACCTGCCCTGCATAATTGTATGTTGCTACATTGAATGGATCTTCACATGCCGCAAGTATTGACAAACGATTTTGTGTATGTACTTCATCAAATCCTTTGTCTAAAAAAAGGACCTTAAAAGGCCCACTGTGTGTGTAAATTTTTTTGGATCTATTAGTTGAGTCATCTTTTTTCCTTTTCAAATTTTAGCCTAAAAAAAAATTGCTATTTCCTATAGCTCTTTTATTAGTTCAACCTAAAAAAAATTTGCTCAAAAAAAATGAGCGTTTATTTTTCCATCTAGTTATTTATGTCAGAAGTCGTATTCAATGCCATTAACACTATATGTTTTTCCATTGAAGCCTTGATCCATTTTTTCTTTGTCAGTCATGTTCTGACTGTTTTTGCGTACTCTATGATTAAACTTGGGAGGTGGTTCTTTTTGTTGTTCTTCTACTTTTTTAAACTTGTCAAGTAATGACTTGATCACCTAATTTTCCTCTGTGGTTTGGCTTGATCTTTTTTGACAGCTTCTCTATCTTTTTCTAATTCTTTTTCTAATAACATTCCAAAGTAAAATCCTAAACTATATGAAAACAAAATACATACAATTACAAATATCAACATTACTTGTACAGGAAGTATACCACTCATTGATCTTCTTTCCTTGGTGCTTTTACGCAGACATATTTTTTATTTTTATCTTCTATTAGTAATTGTCTGGCTTCAGCCGCATATTCGCATCTTGGTCCAAAGTCGTACATTTTATGATGTTCAACCATTAGTTCCATACTATTAGTAGCAGTTACAAGTGCTAGTATCCACATGTTTGTCATCGGTCTATCCTATTTGATATGAGAAGGTCATTAAATCTTACCCAAAACACTAGTAAAATCAGTACTAGCCATATCCAATTATGCCATGTCCAAGGTATAAACATATGATACCAAAAGTCCCAATGAAAAGGATGCATCGAGCTATAATCTGTTCCGGTATAGTAATAGTTTTTGTCCATTATCTCAAGTCACAGTACACAGTTTTTGGACATTTACACTCATAACAGATTGTTACTCTGTCGTCGACTTCGGACTTAGGATGGTCGTATATACATACCCAATGATCTTCTAAATCCTCTGACTTTTCTACTGCTTTTAGTCTACATGGAGTTTTTCTGTCGTTTAATTCTCCATATATTTTTCCTTTACCGGTCCACTTCTTGTTAGGTATCTCAGGTGTTGGATTACATGCTACCAAAAGCAATAATGCTATTAATGTCACTCTCATACATTTGTATTTACTCGATTACTTCTACCATGTGCCACTCCATCAGCACCATAACTAGCGGCAAAACTATCAGGTTTAAGTTTAGGTTCAATTCCTGTAACGCCTAGCACATATCCTGCCGCCTGTTGAGCAACACAATAGCTTCCTTCCATTGGATCTGTATTGATATCCAAATGAATCTCTACATCAAATCCATCTATCCAAGGTATAAGTTGTGTGTATGCTTCACAGACTTTCATAGTTTCATTCATTAAACGCAAACTGGGTCTATCCATTTTTACGTCATAGTCTGGTTCTATACTTTCATTACTGAAAATTCGGCAACCATTGTTACCATTTTTGTGTACAATTACACAAGTGGCGTAATGTGCAAACCAACTATTTTTTAGTACTTTGCGTACACTATCGCATCCAAAATAAATTTTTGTATTATTGTCTAAGGTTGTTAGTAGTTCTATTAGTTCGTCAATTTGAGTTTCTTGGAACATTATTGCCTTCAATCTCTTGTTCAAGTACAATACTTCGACACAAGTCATTGAACCAAAGGTCAACTACTGCTTCGTCGGTAGGACCGGCATATCCTGCCTCTCCAAGTAGACCAACAAAATCTTCGTTCCAGTCTAATTCAAAATATCCCCTCTGTGGATTATCTTTATCGAAGTGTACTTCAATAACTTTAACCCAAGGACCTTTTGCAGTTTCTTTGGTTTCTTCTTTTACTGCTGGTTTCTTCTTAAAAGGATTTAAATTCTTGAGTTTATCTAATGTTGTTTGTGCTTTCATAATATTTCTCACTTGTATTTAATAAAACCAATTGAACACGGCTCTTATACTCAACAACAAGTACATTACTTCCATAAGTGCTCTTGGAGTATCTTTGTCTTTCCAACCAAAGTATACCCATATGGTACAACTAATACAACCCAATGCCCAACCTATCCATTGTGTTTCTACATCAGCATTACTGAGGATAAAAGTGGCGATAATTGCTATTAAAAAGCCAGTCCAACGCCAACCATCAATATCTTTGTAAAAACGTATTTTCATTCTTTCTGAAACCTTTTCCATGTTTCATGCAATACATAAAACCAAACACCGTTGATCAAAGGTTCTACTATTGCATCTATTGTAGCAAGTTCTATGCTTGCTCCTGTTATAACCATAACACATACGATAGCTATAAGCATGTGTCCTATTGTATATACGACAGCCAGTGTTAGACTACTGCCACCTAATATCCATTTAATTGTATCATTCAACATTCTGTTCTCCTGGCATTGTAAACAATGCACTAATATCATCATTTGGGTTTATAGGCTTTCTGGCAAATATTACCCATTTGTATGCAAACATAGTTTCCTTACTGGTACAAAATTGTCTAAAACTTGTACCTGTTGTATATACATCATCAACAACCATCCAAGGGTGATTACCTTCAGTCACATAAGGTTCCAATGCCCATTGTAAAGGTAATCCGCCTCTGGGTATTCCGACTACTTTACTAAATGGTCTTTTTTCAAAATCCATTATCATCTCTGCTAGTGCCGACCATTCATCTTTGTTAATACCGTCACACTCTATTTTGTATGACATTGGAATACCAGCATGACTAATAAAGTCTATCTTTTGAAATAAATCTACTACCATCCAATCTTTTCCCAAGGAACATCTTTATCTCCAAAATGTCCGTATGTACAATTCTTACTATAATCAGTATAGTTGAACAAATCAAATCTGTCAATAATACCTTTTGGCGTTAAATCAATTTCTTTTTCAATAAACTTTCTAATGCTCATGTTATGACCATTACTATCGACATAAACACTTGTAGGTTCTTTTACACCAATAGCATAACTTAATTGTATGTTACACCAATCAGCCATGTTATCTGCAACAACATTTTTTGCTAACCATCGTGCCATGTATGCCGCTGATCTATCTACTTTAGTAGGATCTTTACCACTGAAAGCTCCGCCACCGTGAGGAGCAAAACCACCGTAGGTATCTACAATAATCTTACGCCCTGTAATACCAGTGTCGCCGTCGGGACCGCCAATAACAAAATTACCAGTAGGGTTTAGATGCCATACAGTATTTTCATCTACTAAATCTCCTAACTCTTCTATTGCGGCAAGTTTACAAATATGTCTTGCCTCCTCAACATTGCCTTCAGTATGTTGTGTACTGACAACAACTTGGTCAATACGTTTGATAACACCATCTCTTCTAGCACCATAATATTCAACACTTACTTGACTTTTAGCATCAGGTCCTAGTATAGCACCACGTTTTGTTTTCAAATTTTTAAGTATTTCATGACTGTAATGAATAGGTGCTGGCATCATGCTACATGTATGATTACAAGCATATCCAAACATCATGCCTTGATCTCCTGCACCAAAGTCATCTGTTCCTAAACCAATGTCACCACTTTGTGCATGAAGTTTGTTTACAAAGTTTAATTTTTCCCAATGAAATCCTTCTTGCTCATAGCCAATATCCATAACTACATTACGGACAATCTCTTCAACATTATCAACGTTGAAGTTTTTTACTTCACCAGCTACTGTTACGTGGTTGGTGGTTACTAGTGTTTCTACGGCTACACGACTTGTTTCGTCACCGTTTTTAAGTCCTGCGTCTACTAATGCATCACTTATTTGATCAGCCACTTTGTCTGGATGACCATCACTAACACTTTCGCTAGTGAATGTATAATTATTCATTTACCATCCTGCCTTTCTAATTGCATCTTGGTCAATAGGAGCCTTCATAGCTTTCTTTAATTGGCTCTGTTGTTTTTGATGTTCTTTAAGTTCCCCAAGCATTTCCGAAGAGACTAATGTGGAGTCTTGGGGTAAATCTCCAGCCTTTTTCCATGCAAATATTCGCCACTTCTTGAACGTTAAGATTGTATTCTTCTGATCTACCGCCCAAAGGCATAAGGTATACAGGACATTCGACACCTGCCTTACGATATTCACCGACAGCTCTACCAGCCTCATCAATATCTGTACGATCAGCAACGACAAATTTAAGATAAAGATCACTGCCTTCAATATTGTTGTAGTCACTAGCAACCTCAGGCTTAATAGCAGTGTCCCAAGGTTCTCCACTAACGGAGAGTTTAGGGCTACAACTCCATGTGACTGTAAACCGTCGTTGATTGTTAAGATAATCTCTAAACTCCTCATGTAGTTTTTGTGTAGTATTTGTTTCAAACGTAACATTTTTTAAATCTTTCATACGTGGATGTTCAAATAGTTCTATGTACAGTCGTTGCCACGCCAACAACGGTTCACCTCCGGTCATTATCAAATGTATGTCTTGACCGTTATCTTGTGTCCACTTTCCATTAGGAGTAAGACTTAGTAGATGTTCAACTACTTCTTCAACTGTAGCTTGCTTGTTAAAATGTTTAAATTCTGGATATATGCTTGCATATGTATCACAACCTGTGTGTATAATTGGCAAGTCTTCGAATACTTCAGTAGTTTCATGTACCTTGTTGTCTAGTAGTGCTTGTACTTCTTGATTGTGTATAATACCTGCCTTTTGTTTCTCATCTCTCATTGGCTCGCTTCTATCCAGTCCAAAATTCATGCAACGAAAATTACAACCAAATGTACGAAGGAATACACTAGGTACTCCTACAAACTTGCCTTCACCTTGCACACTGTAAAATGCTTCGCTATATCTTAGTTTCAATGTTTTTGTAACTCCAAGTTAGATTCTATAAGTTGTTTCAGTATACTATGATCAATTACGTTTGTCAATGCTTTTACATCTTTAGGAAAACAATGTCCGCCGTATCCAAACTTGCCTTCTAAGTTGGGTGCAATCATATGACTTGGTCCTATATTTTTCATATAACCCAACGTACTAGTAAGTTCACTGTAATTAAAGTCTCTCATGTTTCTTGTATTTAGAAATAATTCATGAAAGAATGCTACTTTAAGTGCCAACCATGCATTGTGTGTATATTTTATCATACTTGCAGTTGTTCTACTCATACGTTTTACTATTGCTTTATCTAAATGAGGTACAATCAAATTCTCCCAAAACTGCATATGTTCTTCATTCTCACTACCAAGAATGAAAAGTTCTTGTTTTTCAAAATCTTCTTTTGCACTATTGGCTCTGAGAAACTCAGGATTATATGTGACGTTGCTAGGATAATATCCCATTAGATCAGGTGTTACTGTGCTTTTTAAAAGTATAGGTTTGTTTGCAGGTAACATACTAATTACAGCCTTAACTGCACTGTCGTCACAACTACCGTCTTCACGCTCTGGTGTAGGTAAACACAAGATAAACGCCTGTGTTTCGTGTTTGATATCATCTATTGTTAATGAATATTTTGCTGGATCTACTCTATATACGGTTACCAAATGACCTTCTAAAAAGTCAGCTACTGTATTACCTACAAATCCACAACCTATTACTGCTATTTGCAAATTTATCTCCTATGCATTATCGATAGCTTTTTGCAAAGCTATTTGTGGTAACATACAAATATATCCATATACGGGCCAAAATATTAAATTGTAAATTATAATTTCTAACCAATCCATTACTTTATCCTTTCAAGATATGCCATATCCAAGTGTAGCGGATTTTGTCTAACATACTCTAAATCAATAATTGTGCTTGCTCCAAGTACACTTGCTCCTGTTTGTTCTATCAAACGTTTGGTAGCTAGCACACTACCACCTGTTGCAATCAAATCATCAACTATAATACATCTATCTGTATGTCCAAGCAAACCTGTTTGTAGTGTAAGTGTTGCTTCACCATATTCTAGTTTGTAACTTTCCTGTAATAGTTCTCCAGGATATTTTGCACCAGCTTTACGCACCATTACAAAAGGCAACTTCATAGCATAAGCTAGTACACTACCTAAAACAAAACCTCTGCTTTCAATACCAATTATATGAGTCGGTGTCCTATGTTCGTAACGACATTTGGTTTTGATTAACAGTTCTTTCATTGCTTCTCTGTACATAGGACCAGCAAATAAACTGTTTAGGTCATAAAAATTTACACCTTCGATTGGATAGTCGGGTACTGTTCTTATGTAGTCTTTAATACGTTTCTTTTTGTTTTCCGTCATATGTAGTTTCTTCCATCATTTGTTGATGCCATTCTATGTCATCAGCCATGTATTCAAGTTCCATACCCATCATTGCTAGACTTCCTACTAGGTATAATATAACTAGAACACCAGCTATACACGCCTGTATTCCTAATATAATTTTTATAATATTCATTTTGGTTCCCAATGTTCAAGACATCTTGGTTCATACATTCCCATGCTACCTACTTGGATCCTGTCTCCAGATGCTTTGACTCTATATGTTTTTGTTGCTTCTTTTCCACACGTTGTACAGATGGCTGTAATTTTTTCACTAATGTCTGCAAGTCCTAATAATTGACTTGTAGTCTCAAATGGAATGCCTCTGCTATCTTGATCCAAACCTGCGGCTATTACATTTACGCCGTTACGCAACCATATTTCAACACTACTTAGTGTATCTTTTGGATCCATAAATTGTACTTCATCCAAACATATTGTATTGTAGTTGTAAGGCATAATGTTGTAATTGTCTTCTATTTCACTAAACTCGCTAAAACTAATGCAAGGATAACTCAATTGATTATGTGTAACAATAGTATCTTCATTGTAACGGTTGTCCTTGCTGGGTTTTATTACAAGTATCTTTTTTTGCTGATGATCCAGCCATAGAACTCTTTGCAGTAGTAAAGTAGTTTTGCCAGCATACATTGGCCCAGCAAAAACTTCTAAACTTCCTCTAGTCATAGTGCCATAACCAATTGTGTAAGTGCAATAATATTCATTATAGTAAACCAACTGCATAATACAATAACAAATGCCGCTTTACGCAATACTGCACTTACTATGCCTAACATACTGCCAACTAGGTATAATGGTATAAAATACCAACCGTTTGGAGAAAGTATTGTAAAACTTAGTATAGCACTTGCACTAATAAGAAATACTGCTTCGATCATTTCACAGACAAAAGCTAGTGGACTACTGGTGTAACTATCTTTAAAGAAAACTACAATTCGATTATTTTTTACCACGTTTACCTGCTTTATAGATATAGACTACATCTTCTTCTGGTGTTGTTGTGTCGGGAGGACAAATAGTAATCTTATTACCTTTTTTTGCTAACCATTCTTTGATCATCTTTTTATCTTCTTCAATTTCTTGTTCTTTACTCATGATATTCTCCTATGTTTTCCCAAGGATAAACCAACCAAACATCTTCCTCAGCTTTGTTTACTTCATGTGCATGATAACTTACTCTACCAAATTCACTGCTAAGATTTTCAGTTAATGTGGCAAACCTAACTTTATTAAAATCCGTTAGTTGCCAGTCGTTTACAATCCATTGAAAAGTTTTACCTGTATCATTAATATCATCAACAACTAGTATTTTTTTATCTGCTAGTTTAGATTTAATTAGCCATTGTGTATCTTGATTCTCATCATCTCTAAAACTTACCTTTAATGCTTCACAAGGAATATCTAACATGTTGCTTAAGATTGTTGCTGGTATATTACCACCTCTTGTAATACCAACGATTTTATCTGGTCTAAATTTATCTTTGTACATTTGTTTTACAATGTTTGTACAACAATTCTCAATATCATTCCATGTATAAAAATGTTTTTTAATCACAAAAATTCCTCCAAAATTTACAGTTTGCTAGTTTTTGTCCAGATTCTGGATCAGGATTATAACACACAACTTCGTGTCTTGAATTTTCCCAACAATCGCTAGTTACTCCTCGCATTTCTGCAAATTTGGCAAAGCCATTGTCAATACTTAAAATTATCATTCCGGGTAGTATTAGTCCAAATATCACTATGTTTAAAAACGCCCAGCCAAAGCCTTCGTTATTATACGGTTCATTAGGATTGCTCATTCAACTTCACTCAGCTTTCTAGCGATTTGTACGCCTTTATATAGTTCCATATAAGAATCATAAGCCTCTTTGAGCTCAGGATACTTTTTTTCTAATTTTTCATTTCTAGGAAGTAATAACATATGATGTTTTATCTCATCTATTTCTTGTAGTATATCTCTACCTTTTACAAGCATGTCAGTTTTTATATGCACTTGATTATCTGAAGTTTCAATTCTGCCACCAGTCTGCCAGCTATCAACTTTATCTTTTTTACCCATTGTAAATTCATGACCCCTACTTGGCATACTCTTGTTGTAGTTTTACATTATCAATGAATTCTTTCCTCACGTCAGGTTCATCTTTAAATGCACCTCTTAGCACGGTAGTTTGTGTTAAACTACTGTGTGCCATAATGCCTCTGTTTTCACAACAACCATGTGTTGCCTGAACATAAACACCAACATGTTGTGTTCCAGTGATTTCCTGTATCTTATCTGCAATCATTACGTTTAGTTCTTCCTGTAATGTTCCACGTCTTGCTACCCATTGTGCTATTCGTGAATACTTGCTCAGTCCTAATAGTTTAGGTCCTGCAATGATACCAATGTATGCTACACCCTTCACTGTTTGGTGGTGATGCGAACATAAACTTGTAAGTTCACTTCGTACAACCAACATGCCTTCATAACCACCTTCAATGTAATTAGGAAAGCTACTTGGGTTAGGCATTGGATCATAACGACCAGACATAATTTCATTGATATACATCTTAGCCATACGCCTTGCAGTATCTTGACTGTTAGGATCAGTTTCAGTGTCTATCACTAGACTTTGTAATACATTTTCAAAAGCCGGCATTGCCTCTTCGATGAGTTGTTGCTTTTCGCCTTCTTCCATGTAATCACTAATGTTGTCGTTCGCCCATGCTCTCGCACCAGCGGACAAGACACGCTCTTTAATTTTTTGGGAAATTTTCATTTATTGCTCCGAGTTATAGTGGTGTGTCACTTTTATTTTTTATTGAGTTGTACATACTATTGCCACTGAAGAAATTCTGTGTCAATTGTGCTGACTCTGTATTTAACTGATTGTGATAATTATTATGATATTGCATATAATTTTTTAACTTTTCAATCAACTTGGACTTGTGCTTTGTGTAACCTTCAAAACTTTCAGTCCATTCACTTGGATACTTAAAATCATCATCATACATTTCAGTGTAACTCAAACGATCAGGTACCATTGGTATTGCTCCAACTAGTGCTCCTTCGTATGCACTGATACCTAGCGTTTCTTGCAAGTTTGCACTAAACACTATTTTAGCTTCTCCAAGTATATTATGATATTCATCTTTTGTCAACTCCTGTTCTTGACATACAATAAATTCATATTCGGGTAATTCTTTTTGTAAGTCTTTGAATATGTCCAACTGTTTCTCAGGTGCCAATCTATGTGGGAAAACAATGGTATCTTTTTTGTCCATATTCTTAAAAGGAGTAAGTGTTTCATTCATATACTCCATGGGCCAACCTGTTATAACAATATTATCATTTGCATCTTTAAGTGTTTCTGCTGGAGTCATTCCAAACATACCTTTGTACTTTAACAATTCTGTAGCAAACAAGTTTAAATGAAATTCAGTTGCAAAGTAGTTGTGATCATAACACCAAAACATACTTTTTTCAGCATGTCTTACCCAACCCTTTTCACCAATCAGTCTACCTAAAAAGTCTTGCGGATCATAACTACCAGCATGCCACATTCCGCCTATAGTAATCTTAACACCAAGTAACTCAGCCATGTAACGCAACTGAATAACAGTAGGGTTCCAAGCATCAGTGTAAAGAAAGTAGTCACCGTTTTTAATTTTTCCATTACAAAACATCTCTCCTATCTGTTCGAGTTGCTTACTCTTATATATGTTTGTTCCGCCAAAGTTGAGAAAGGCCCCAGGTGTTGTTGCCTGAGGTGTCTCTCCGCCACTAATAACTACTACATCATTATTGGCTTTTTTGCTTAATTGCAATGGTAAATGTTTTTTCCATTGAGCAGTATAACGAGTGTCAACTGCTTCTAAGTCAACTATATAAACAGTCATGCCGCCGCCTGTTTTTGTACCCACGGTGATTGAAAAATACCAACGTGGATCTTTAGTTTCTTAGGACTACGATCAGCACTAATTTTAATTGCTACATCATAGGTAATAGCAGTATCACGTATACTACCAACAATGGTAAAGTCTTGAATCTTCTTTTGTTTACAAAGATCACTCAAGTAACTTTTAAATAATTTGAAAACTATTTGTTCGCTTTCGGGTTTGTTTTCAAGTCGACCATCCCACGGTTCAATGATTCGGATAAGGTCCCACTTGATGTCGTTAATACTAATACGATTCTGTCGCATTTTGTTAAATCCCATATTGAATTGTTGCACCATTTTCTCCATCCTCGCTTACTGTAATTTCCATTCTGCGATTTGGATATTTCTCATTAATTTTTTCTGCTAGTTCATCACAAATCATTTCACATGACTTGTAATCTAGAACGAGCACTCCACCAGTTTTATCATTAGAGTAGAGTCGTTCGAGCCATCGTTTAAACTGTATAAACTCGATGTCCCGGTCATCGTGGAACACTTCAATGCACACCCTGAAGTGAAATATATGACGGTGAGGATAACCAAGGAACGAAACATCATATTCATCTCCTGTTGCTAGTTTTGGATCTTCTAAAGCCGCCGGATATTTGTGGATACCTTCTTTTTGAAATGTAACCCAAATCATTGATTTGCCTTTTTTCAATTTATTGTCCTCTTTTCTCATTTTCCACAACATCCATTCATAATAACGTTCTGGCTCTTGTTCAAAATGTGGATCAGTACCATCCATTACTCTGCTTTAGCATCTGCATCTTCTTCGGGTACTGTTAATTCAGCACCTTTTAAAGATTTTTCCAGCTTTTGCATAATTTGTAAGATTTCCCATAGCTTCCAGTCCATGCTTTTAGCTAGTTCCATCATATCCTGGTCTGCTCCAGTAGGTGTTTCATCTGGGGTTTCATCAATAACCCTAATTTTCTTTACCATTGCTTTCTCCTTTTAGTTTGTTGATAGCATCTTTTAATTTTAGTTTTTTAACTTTTAATTGTTTTAGTGTACTCTCACTGTTTGTAGTATTGTATAACTTTTTTACTTGTTCGTCAAGTCTTCTGTGTTCTTTTTTTAACTTATTCAGGTGGTTTAGATTTTTTTGGTGCATCAGTTACTCGCTTTCTCAAATCAGTAGTACTGAATCTATGTTCTCTTTTATTGAAATGTAGTTCGATCCCTCGTTTCCTACATATGTCTTTTCCAGTAAAATCTTGCTCTCTGTACTCCTCACCAAGAATTCTTACATTTATATGATACATTTCCAATATATCTTTAAGGTCTCGTTCAGTTTGGTAAGGAATAATTTCATCAACGTAACCAACTGCTTTAAGTTGTGTATATCTTTCTACTAATGTTTGTACAGGAGGATTTTTACTATCTGGTCTATCAATAGTAGGATCAGTTTGTAATCCAATTATTAGATAATCGCAATGTTCTTTTGCTTCTCTGAGCATTGCAATGTGTCCAGCATGTAACAAATCAAATGTGCTACATGTAAATCCTATGTGTTTATTGCCGTTCATTCTATTGGCTCATCGCCTTTATAGTCTTTCCAATCAGTATACACTGATCTGTCTTTGAGTGAATGTAAACTATGACACCATACACCAGGATTGCTATATCCCCAAGTAGTGTCATCAATTTTTAATGTTGCGTTGTAATTAAAACCTCTAATATGTGGAAGTTTAACACTTATCATACTTATATAGTTATCATAATCATCAAACCCAAGTTTTAAAACTTCTTCTGCATATTCAATACCAAAGTCTAATGTACACCAAAACTTTTTATCCAGTAGTGAAATAATCATGCTTTTCCATTCACTGTACTCGATTACATCTTTGGGCTTAAAACTTTGACTTGTACCAAAGTACAGATGTCTAATACCATGTGCAAGAGCACGTTCAACAATATCATTTACAGGCTTTACACCAACAACAAATAAAGTTTTCTCACCAAGCATAGCAGTATGCTCGATTTCAGTTCCTATGAAATAATCTGTTTTTAATCTTTGTTCTGTATTCAGTCCCATTCTATATACCCTCTAGCATAACCTTGTGGACGATTCTGGGCATCAGCAAATGCTTGTTGCCAGTTTGTTTCTCTACTATAACTTTGTGTCCATACATTGTCAAGTTCTATTTTGCCGTGTGCAACCATTGAAACTGCTCTACGCATACTTTTATGAAAACACTCTGCTCTTGGACTTGGCATTTTAATAGTTGCACTTTTCCATAACCAATTGCTAAAGTCTGTGGCGATTGGTTCAGTCTTTTGCGAGCATAATATAATCAAAGGATTATCATTTAGTTCTACGTCTAACACTTGTTTTGTATCTTTGAGATCAACTACAATATCATATGCACCTTTTGGTTCGGATACCAAATAGTCTCCCCAATAGTCAGGATCTGAACTACCCCAAACATCAATATCCCAATCAAATGAATCAATAGTTTGATGAAATACTTTAGCAAGAAAACCTGTACCAATAATTAACATTCGCCTTTGATCATCATGATGTTTTCTTATCAATTCATCTTTACAAAATGTTTCAATATTAACACCACAAGCAACGGGTTCAATTATATAATCAGGATCAAGTTCTGGAATTTTTACCCAAGTCATAGGTTTACAATTATAGTAATCTGCATAAGCAGGTTCACCTCTAGTAGCTACATAATCACCAATCTTACAATCATAATCATGTACTCGTGAACCACGAGCTACGACTTGTCCTAGTCCTTCATGTCCGTGCATCTTCATAGGTAGTAAAGGAAACTTGCCGTTCATCATATCTATATCGCTACGACATACACCTGTGTATATACTTTTTACTCTTATTTCCAATGGTTCAAGAGGAGGTAAAAAATAATCACATTCTATAAATTCGCCTTTACCTTGAGTAGTGAGTATCTTTACAAATTGTCCAGAATCTGGTGAATCCATAAATCCATCTCCATTTGTTGTTGCCAATATTTGTCGTTACTTTTTTCAAACAATGCTGTCTTTATCATTTCTTTATATGCTTCTTCAGGACATAACCCTAGTTCAAAACTTTTTGTTTGTGTATGTACTGCTATATCATCACCTACTACATTGCTACTAGCACAAGCTCGCCAGTTTGTTTGTAGTTGAAAGTCACCAAAATCAATATAACAAAAGTCATCTACATTATAAACACCATTTGGATCTACATCTCCATAATCACTATCGGTTAAATCTTCTAAGTTCCAACGTTGTTCTTTCTTAGCCCACTTGGGTTTGGTTGTACGCCAATCAGGTTCAAACATTTGATACAAGCTCAACAAGTGTGGCATTAAATCTCTGCTTACTCCACCAAATGCTAGCTTTTTGGTTGTAAACCAACTACCTGGTTTAGGTACTCTGTTGTCGTTAATCCAGTTGATTCTAGTTACACCTTTTTTAGGATCAGCCGCTTCAGCCATTTCTCTAATATTATCTCTGTATTGATTGTTTTTGACCATCATAATTCTTGTATCAGGATGATCTGCTAGTAGTTGACTCCACATCATCATACTGCTTACACCTGGCTTTTCAACAAATACCATGTCACTGTACATAGCACAAGTATCAGCAAGTTCATAATGTGTATAGTTTGGAGTTGTAATATGACATGTGTCCCAACGAGTTTTCCACATTTCATCTATTTTAATACGCACATTTTTTAGTTCAGTTTTGTCATATCTATCATTAACAATCGACCCAACAACTGTTTTGTAATCTGCTTTAGGATCAGCTATGTCAATAGTAGTAACTTCCCACCCCATACTTTCGTATATACTTTTGTATAGGCTACCAAATCCTGTACCAATTATTAGTGCTTTATTCGAAGAGTGCATTAAACTGTGCCGAACTGTTAATTGTTTTCTTTCCTACATGTCCACGAGTACCAATTACTCTTAACCATAGTTTACGATAGTTTTCAATAATTTGCAAGCTCTTTCCTTTATCACTTTCTGCAAATATTTCCATAATAACATCTTTGACTTCTGTTTTATCAAAGTTGTCATCTACTAGCATACTTGGATATGCTCCGCCATCAAATGCTTTGTTTGCTTCTTGCACACTCATAATATGTTGCCATACATTGTGATTCATTAACAAGCAATATGCAAAACTATCCCAACTTGTTTTTGTTTCGGTACCCATTCTACTTACATCACCGGGTGCATAGTAACAAATATCATCAATAGTCAAGTGCTTACTCATTGGACTACTAATAAAGTCTGGATACATCTGTCTAACAACATCATCAAATGGTACACCACTGCCTTTGTATGCTTTGTCATCAGGGCCAACATTCATCATGTAACTCCACTTGTCGCCTGTTAATCTCCAGTTTGTATAAAACTGTCCATTAGCAGTACACAAGAAAGGACTTGCACAATCAAATGTTACTGTAAATTTAGGATTGTGATGTTTTCTTACTGCTCGTTGCACCGCAGTCAACACCAGTGCCCATTCTAATTTGCTGGTTCCTAGGAAGTGCATAACATCATGCAAACCTTCTTCAAGTAAGCCATCATGTCGAAGTTCAACTAGACGTTTTAGTGCTAGTTCAATGTCGCACATGTTTTGACCACCCATTGCCCAGCCATTAAAATGAGCATCTGGGTACTGCTTTGGATCACAGAACTTTTTCATCTGCGAATACCAATTATCCGCTTGTGCAAAGTTTTCACCCTGTAGTACATTTAAAAATTTGCATTCACCGTTACGATTTCTTATAAAGTATTCGTTGTTGAATGCAGTACCATCCACAGCCGCTTGATAGCTATGAATATTACTTTTCTCTGCACCTTCAGGGCTACGATCTACCCAAGCTGGAATATCTAATATCATTCCATAGTCCATAAAAGCATCCATCCATTTTAGGACACCATCACGTTTCTTTTGTGCTTGTGGACAACCACTGCCTGCATTCCAGTCGCCTTCCCATTTGCCTTTACCAATTTGAAAGCCACCACTATCACCTAATAGCCAACTGTATTGTCTATCACGTTCTCGGTATTGACTTTCTCTGTACATGTCTTTTTGTAGGTCTAAACTTGCATGTCCTGCACTGTGCAAACTCCACTTATACTTCCACAAGCCTTCTTTTGCTAACCAGTTAATACTTTCTACTGCATTGCTAGGATTTTGATTTGTAAGGTGCGAGGGAATTCGATTGAGTGGAATATAAGGTTCTCCACTACCTTTCTTGTTTTCGTCTAATGGTTCTAAGCCTCGTCTTTGCCTACCCACAAATAGTGCATAGAAAGTACTCAATGCTGGCAAGAATATTGCATAGTCATCTTGCCTTGTAGTTAAGTCTGTTTCATTAGTATAATCTGTCATTTACTATTTGCTTTGTGCTGGAAGAATATAGTCATAGCTTGCCATACCACTGTCTACTGTAATCATCGCCGCACCTGCATCACTAAACTTCATAGTAATGTCTCCTGGCAAGCTCAGTATACTTAGAACTTGTGCTACGGGCCAACTCCAACCTGTGTTTAATGCACCTTGTACGTTTGCTTGGAATACAAAGTTACCAGCATGTGTACTACTATCACCAAAGAAAAACTTTAGATCAGTGCCTTCAGTTTTTGCAACAAATACAGTTTCTTCACTGTTGGCTTGTGCTTGCATTTTAAATCTTGCAATGCTGGCACTGTTTGGTTGTATTTCAATATCCCAATTAACACCTTTAAACTTGACACTTTTTAGTTTTTCTTCAACTACTTCTTTGCTCATAAATCTGTAGTCATTTTTAAAATCACCTGTTGCATTTTCAAAATGCAAACCAAACGGAACAGTTATACCATTACGTTCTTGTTCATTAACAGTGATGTTTGCATTTTCTTTGTACTCATCAATGTTAAGCAAAATGTTTAACTTGCTAAGATTAGGCAAACCAAATGTACCACTTAGTCCTTGCACTTGATCTTTGAAGTTTGCTTGAACAATCACTGTACGATCATCATCCATAGCTTCTAGTTGTGTGCTACCGTTTTCATTAACGACCTTTGCACTTTCAATAAAGCCAAGTCCGTGTGTATGTTGGACTATATCTTTTAAGTTATCTCTCATTAGGTTTTCCTTTTCTTAAGTTTAATATTGTAACTTCCATTAGTTCTTGTATTGAGCCTATATTCTCTTACATGTGTATTTAGGTGGAGCCATTCTTCTATTTCAGACTTAATTAGCCCTTGTCCACACACTATTTCACAATGTGTATAGTTTGTATAATAACACGACTCTATGAACTTTGCAACCTTTTTCCACGCTTCATGTACATGACATTTGTGTAGGTCTAGTGTAGGTTTATGCATTTTTGATAAAATCCTCTTTCATCTGCTAGTTCATCTAGTACACGATTTTTTGTAGAGTTATCTAAGTCATCAAAATTTATTTGATTTCTGCTTTCTATTATGTCTTTGCTTCTATTTTCATAACGCATATCTTCGTTAAATTTAAACATTCCTGGACATTTGTTATCTAGTATGATTTGTACTTTATTAACATGATCTTGTTCAACTGTCAAGATATAAGGTTTCCAATGTTCTAACTCTTCTAATGCTTGTTCAACCCACCTATGATGATCTAGGGCAACTGCTGAATCATTTTGTAAAGTATTCCAATCCTCATCTGACATTACGGCAAACTTTTTTCTTATAACATCAATATACTGATATTCCCATGCAACTGGTTTTAACGTTCTTTTGTTCATAAACCAAATCTTAAAATCTATTTTTTGATTGATATGATAAACTTTTTGCAACTGAAAATTATAGTAGTTATAAGCACTCATTAACCTATCAATAGGATCTCTAAAAGTTATTATGTAATCAACGTTGTCTTTTAGTTCTCTTTTTACTTTGTATACATCAACACTACCTGTAAAAAATATTGGATTACCTTGTTGTGCTAATTGTTCTTTATCAAACGATAACCGTTTTTTATTACCATCTAACATCCATATTTTAGAACTCCGGTCTACTAACATTCTATGTTTGTTTGAATGTAAATATCCATTACGAATACTTGTGCCAGCATTCTTATAAATGTGTTGATAGATTATCATTAATGATATACTTTGTTTATCTCACGTTCTGGTTTCATGTCTAATCCACTGTCAATAACAGTTGCCATTAGTGATGCAAATTCAGTATCATTTAGCATAGCTCTATACATTTGTGTTGCAATAGCTTGAAATATTCCTGCTACCGCCATTGGGTCAATACCTTTTGCTATTAAGTCTTGCATTAACTTGTGTGCATCCATATGTGCTTTTAAAAAAGATTTATCTTCGTCCATAAATTACTCCTTTGTTTTAGTTCCAATCAAATAAACTATCAAATGTAGTTTTATCTTCAGCTTTTGCAAGATCCCAATTCATTACACCAAGTAGGTTATCAATCTTCTTGGTAATAATACCTTGTTCCATTGTGTCTGAATCAAATGGAAGTTCTTTGTACCATTCGGGTAAACGAGTTTCGTCTGTAGGATACCCAATACTAGTAAAGCCCATTGGGTTGTCTTTTAGTTTACAAACAATGGTCTTCATACCATCCATAATTTCCATACTATACTTGTCACTGTTCATTCTACGCATTCTATTGTAGTTAATAGCCGCTCTAACATGTCCTGGCATGTTTGATTTGCCTTTGTATATTTCGTCACCTGTCTTAGGGTCAATCATATATTCACTGTTATAGTAGTGTGTAAGTTTGTTCACACGTTTTGGCGTACCTTTAAGCCATGCTGGCATATTTCTAAATTCACTACGAAACTCAATGATGCGTTCAATAATTTCATCTTCACTTGTGCCTGTTAGTGTTTTGAGTAACAGTTCACTTAAAAAGTCTTGCATAAATGCTGGCGTGTCTGACCTTTTGAGGTCCAAGCCCATTGCTTTTATTTTGCCTGGTTTATCATCTTTATCTTCTCTATGACCTTCATTGTCATACACTAATATAGCATAACGTTTTTTAGTTATGTATATGCCAGCAGTTGCACTTACTTCTCTAGCCGCCGCGATTATTTGCCCTTGTTCTTTATTTTGTACGTTGTGTGCGGTTGCCATATAATCTGGAAATGTTTCGTTGGCTTGTTCACATACAGTTTCATAAAGTTCTGTAACTTTGTCTTTGTCCCATGCAAACTCACCATTTTTTATCTGATCTTTGAATACAGGGTAAGCACTAAAATAGACACTATCAGTATCTCCATAAATGATGCTGTCTCCCACATGGTCGTATTTTCCAGTAAATAATTCATTGACTTTTGCTCCCATGTGTCTTGCAATAGTTCTACCTGTAAGTGTTGTTGACTGTCCCATACGTGGATCATTAAATCTACTACCCGGATTCAATAACGCACCATATAAACTGTTTAAGTTAATCTTTTTGACCAACTGTCTTTTGTCCCAATATGCAGTTTCTTCTATGTTGCCTTTGGACTGATTTTCACGCATTTCTTTCTGCATAACTTTACGTTCAGCATACCAACGTTCCAACAAGCCAGGAATAATACCTTTTTTACTTTGATCAAGTATTGTACCATTACTGCTAAGTACCCAAGGTTGATCACTTTCAAATATTATTTGATACAGTTCTTTACCTGTTCCTTGTAGTTCTTCTCCGTTTTCAAAGTCAATATACAATAGTGTTTCGTCATCTTTTTCAATAACAAGTTCATATTCTCTACAAGCGAACTTGCCTTCCCATGCACTTGCAACAATCCATTTGTGTTCTGCTAGCATTGGCACTGTCAATGTGTGTCTAATTTGACCAACAATAGTTTCTGTACTCATGTTTAAACTACGCAAGATACTTGGATACAGCCTGTTCAAGTCCATACTGCCTATCCACTCATGAAAGCCTTTCTTTGGAGTTGCCACATAAGCACCTGCCGCCGTACAAGTTTGTGGATAGTGTTTTTGCGTTTTATCATGTTGTTTGTCAGGAACTATTAATCCTCTACTGTGTGCTTCATTGAGAATAGCTTGATCTGTTACGGCTACTGCACCCATTGTTGTTTGTACAAGAACTGTGTTGTCATGTGCAATAACATTTGCTAAATCAATAAACTGTAGCTTCTTGTCCATACGCACCAACAAGTCAACATCTTGTCTTGAATATGTAATAAACGTTTCAAAGTCATTGTTGTATAGTTGATCCAATGTACCTTGATATTCTGTTTTGCGTTCACCAAGTTCATATTCGCCAATAGCATCCAAACTATAACTGTGCATTTCGTGATATGTATACTTGCGATACAGTTCCATGTAATCCAGATGCAGTCTACCCACTGTATCATATGTTTCTTGTGCTTTACCATAACGTTCAAATTCACGTCTATTTGGATATTTCCCCCACAAACAAAAACGTCTAGTATGTTCTTTACCAAGAACTCTTGCTATTCTATTCACCATGTACGGAATATCAAAGCCTTCACTGTTCCAACCACTCATTACATCTGCATCATCTATCAGTTGTAAGAATGTTTCTAGCAGTTCATCTTCTGTATCCAGCAGTATTGTATCTTCAAATCTATCTACAATAGTTTGTGCATCTGTTTTTGTAAGTGTTTTGGGTTTGTTAACCAAACATATGGTTTTGCCTATCCAATCCAAATGTACACTGATAGCAGTTACAGGATTAAACGGATCACTAGGATCTGCAAAACCTTTCTCAGGATCAAAGTCAACCTCAATATCAAAAAATGCTTGTTGTAACTTTGGAGTTTCTGCACCTAAATAGTTGTCAGCCAAACATCTAAATACTGGATTGACATCACTTTCAAATAGTCGTTGACTGCTATATAGTTTACGTTCTTTTTTAAATTGCTTACCACTTGTTGTTACAACACGATCTAGTCTGTCACCAAATATGCTTTCAAACTTGCCACGACTGTCTTTGTAATAAAAAACATAACGTGCTGGATATTCTCTAAACACACGTTTACCATTAACACGTTCTACAACATGTATAATATCTTTGTCTCTGTCAATTAGTGCATCAATATACATTAGCCAACAAATGCCCTTTCTTGTACAAAAGTTCCTTGAGTCTTTTTGTTGCCTTCGCTAAAGCCAAGTTCGTTGAAATGTTTTTTCAAATCGTTATTGAATCCTATGCTTCCACATATCATTATACGTTGTTCTGTAGGATTGTCAATAGTAAGTATTCCATGATTTAAAAACTTTTGTATACGACCTTCAAACTCAGCAGGCTCTTGTGTAATTGTACTAAAATATTCTATTGGCATTTCATTCAAAAAGTCTCTATAACAGTTTTGTTCTGCATGTGTTCTTATAGTCCAAGTAACAGTAATTTTTTCAAACAAATCATATACTTCTGGCTCACGCAACAAACTAATAAAAGGTGCAATACCTGTACCAGTTGCCATCATCACCAAATGTCCACCTAGTTCTAAATTTGCAAGTATAAGTGTACCTGTTGGTTTGTCACCTACTTTTAAGGTATCACCTACTTGAATATGTTGTAGCTTACTAGTAAGTGGACCATCTTGTACTTTAATACTATAAAATTCTAGATAGTCGTCATATGGACCACTTGTAATACTATATGCTCTATTAGGTAAATTTTCTAAACCAATCATAACAAACTCACCCGCAGTAAATCTATAACTACGGGGTCGTTCTGTTCTAATTCTAAATAATTTGTCTGTGTAATGTTGTACTTCAGTTACTGTTAATTCTAACACTAAGTATCCCTGCCCACTGCTTGTAATACTTCTTCGACTGCACTAAAGCTGTCTTGAACTTGTGCAAATTCGTTCTTGTATGCAATGCGGATAGCCTTGTTAAGTGTAGCTGGTTTCATATCCATTTCTTCACTAATAGCTTTGACTGTGTCTTTGAGCCCTTCTCTGAGTGCTTCAACTTCACCAGTAACTTGTATACCTTCATTCATCAACTGCTTTAGTTTAGCAATTTCTGAGGGATTAAATGTTCGTAATGGCATTGTTATCTCCTTATAGCTTTTACTAATATACAGAATTTTTACTTAGATGTCAATGATTCTTTTATTCTATCACTAAGTTTTTTATCCAACGCTTTGATCTGTGCATCAATTTCTGCCCAAATAGCTTCGTCTTCAGCTTCAAGTTCGTCGATCCATTGTTCATGTTGTATAAGCAACTTTTGTAAATCTGCTACTAGGTTTGATATCTTTGTATCAGTGTACTCGCCTAGACCCTCTACACGGGTATCAGTATGTTGACCAGCTTTGTCAACTTGTGCTAATACGTCTAAGATAGCATCTTTTGTTTTATCACTAAGTTCTTGTAGGTCTTTTTTCAGTTGCTCAACATCGTTGATAAGTGTAACTTCTTTTTCAACTTCTGTCCTTGCTGTTAGTTCAGCTACTTCATTTTTTAGTGTGTCTATTGTTTGTGATTGCTGTGCTATCCACCATACAAATCCTGAGACTTGTAGAACTATAGCCACAACAATGCCTATACTAAATTTTGCATTCATGTTATTTTCCTTCGAGCTTTTGAATACGCTTTTCTAATGTATCAATCTTTGCAGTAATCTTTGGATAACGTTTACGCCAAGCATCTTCTGGTTGTTCAAACCATGTTAGACCCCAACGTTCTACAAAGTAGTCGAGAATATGATCGAACCAGCTATATGCCCAAAGGCCCATTCTAGTTCCTTGAAAGTATGCCAAAAAAGCGGCTCCAAATAAACTACCTGCTATAGCAGTGTATATCCACAAACGGTCACTAGCCATACGTTCGATCATATCCCACATTATTCAGCTTTCCAGATAGTCCATGCACCGTATACAATGGCGGCTATTGCGGCAATCTTAATAAAGTTTGTTGCAAACAAGGCAATCAAACCTAATACGATCATCACACCACCATCCCAAGAGGTACGTTCTCCTATCCGTGATTTAATCCAATCTATCATTATTTTATTCCCATCGCGGCAAGAGTAGCTTTGCCTACAATACCGTCAGGTACTAGTCCTCTGCTCTTTTGCCATTGCATAACTGCGGCTTCAGTACCTGGACCAAAGTCACCGTCTGCTGATATGCCCAAGGCTTTTTGAACTGCTTTAACAGTTTCACCTTTGCTTCCTTTGCGTACTGTACTGTGTACTACTTTTGGAGGTTCCCATGTACCACCTAGCACCTCGAGTGCATGGGCATAATGCTTTTTACGGTCTGCTAATCCAATAGTTCCACCGTTAATACGCTTTGTCATAGTGATAATATCTTGTGCATCACAATACTTGTTAATCTTGTTAGTTTTCCAGTACCAACATGCACTTTCTAATGCACCAGGTTTGGTCTTAATATACTTAATGGCTTGTTCAGCTGTATAGCCGAGTGTTTTACCAAATTGCGTGTAGTTATATCTACCTGTCAATTGGATAATACCTCGTCCTCTAAAGCGCCATCCGTCGCCACTAGCTGTATCGCCATTTTCCATTCTATTAGCATACACAATATTTGCAATCATTTCAGGCTTTCTATGATAAGGTTTACTGTCTCTGCCAGCTCTTACAAAGTACTTGCCGAAAACTGAATCCAATGCTTTGCTACTGTAGTTTAGATTTTCTTCAATTAGTTTGAAGTTAGCACTTTCGTGGCAACATTGTGCCAAAAAACCTGCTACTCTGTTTACTGTGTTAATCTCATAGTATGGAAGTATTTCTTCCATTGCTTCAAACCATTGATTGGCTTCGTTATTACCGTGTAGAAGTTCTATAACTTGGTCTTCGGTAAAATTAAATTCAAACTTACTCATTTGGAGTTCCTTTTGTTTACTTTGTATTTATTTTCTTATAGTATCCTAAACGTATATCTTTAAGATTTCCGGCGGCTGTATAGTCTTCTTCCTCTTCACTTAGATTAGGAATGAACTCTAGGTGTTGCATATCTGCATAATCATCACCTTGCCATATAGGATAGATTTCGTCACCTATTTCGCTCACCAAACATATATCATTGCCACTTCTCAAATGTATTTCGGTAATCTTATCGTCTTTGAATTCTATGTTTAGTTCTTTAACATCAATGTCATTTATCCAACTAGGCAAAGCAATATCTGGAGGATCTATGATTCTCCAAAAATCAAACTTGGTTAAATTATCTTCTGTTTTGTGAAAGCCTTGGCAAGCATTAAGTGGTATCCAGTCATTGGTGCCTTTCCAATTTTTCCCACGTTTATAATCTATGCTGTAGTGTTCACCAGTCAACCACTCACACCAAAAATATCCAGGAGGTATGTGATGATGATTGGCCATATCATCTTGCCAATCTGCACTTAGCCATTTTTTATGTGCGCCTATACCCATTCCATATGGATTGTAAATTGGTCTAACTATATACCAACCAGTATGCTTGACTGGTATACCTGCTGGTCCAGCATGATAACCTAGTCGTAAACTTAGTTCTAGTTTATTAAAAGTCCATCGATAGTTTGGATACGCTTCCCAAGCATGATGATCATCAATTACTTGGATCATTTACAATGCTTGCACTCACACCCTGTACAAACATCATTAGCACACTCTTCACACTGTTTATTACAGTGGCAGTTGTGTCCGCATTTCTCACATTTACATTCCATTATGATTTCCTTGTTGTATTAGAAACGTTTTTGGCTTTTCCCTTGCGATCTTTATTGGGATCTTCTCTACGTTTTTTGTTTACTGCTTTTGCAATAGCTTTCTTGCCACCTTTGGCTCTAAGACTTGCGGCTTTAGATTTTGATAGGCATTTGGGTTTGCCTTCACCTTTTTTACTGTCTCCGCATTTTCCAATGCGTTCGCCTTTTGAGTTATAACGATCCCAGCCTCCTCCGCCAGCACCGCCTTTTTTACCTTTGCCAAACCAGGCTTTAAGGTCTTCTCCTACTTCTTCAGATTCTTTTTTAACACAGTTGGGTACACGTTTGCCGAACATGGTTTTCATGCCCTTCTTTTCGTAGCCTTTCCAACAACGTGTTCCTTCTAGTATGATTTCTTCAATTATCATTATACAAATCCAAGTGCGTAGGCTATGCCCATTTCAATAGTTAGTAAACAAACAAAACCTAAGAGTGTGTATGTTATTGCCAAAGGCAGAAACATAACATCTTTCCATGTACGTTTTCTTTCACAACAACTACTCATTTTTTCTTACTGTTTCCCCAGTTCTTAGCACCTTTTTTACGACACTGAACTAGTGCTCCACTGGCATATGCACTGGGCCATACTTTGTAACGTGATTTTACTTTGTGATAG
>MDTB01235619.1_pt1 | contig 27590 bp, 25 predicted proteins | sample 811161 | NCBI WGS metagenome assembly MDTB01 (sample SAMN05326650, study PRJNA326480) | marine metagenome | isolation source: seawater | place: Mediterranean Sea | collected 2009 | reverse complement strand
TTAATTATCCTATTTTTAAAATTGATTCTTTCTAAGATAAATTTATCATTTTTCATCCATAAACTAAATGTTGTTTTTCTTGTTCCTTCATATTTACTTTCTAATGACTCTAATTCTTTTGACCTAATCCAAAAATTTTTATTTATTGTTGATAATTTTCCGTCAATATATGTATTTATTGCATGTTCATATTCTGTTGCTTCTAAACATGAAACAGTTTCTATGGCACTCCATACTTTTTTAAAATTTTCTGTTCTAAATAAAGCATAACTTGTAGCCGTCCTATAAGATGAAAAGGCAAATTCAAGACGACTTTTATAGTCATCTTGAATAACCTCATATTTCTCTAAACTATCACCATAGTGGTAAAAGTATGTTTTTTTATTTTTTAAGTCATAATCAACTCCTGTCACCTGCCCAAAACATGCAATCAGATTATTATTGTCTATTAGCTTATTAGTGGCTTCAAATAATCCTTTTTTTAAAATAAAATCGTCTTCAGCTAGGCACATTGCAAAGGGTGTTTTGATTTTATTGAGAGTTTTTTTAATTCTATCAACATACGAAAAACTATTTTCATGAAAATATTCAATATCAGGAAATATTTTTTTTACTTTAGAAATTTCGTTACTAATTGATTCTTTAGAACCATCAGCAACGATAATACAGGTATTTAATTTTAAACAAGAAATTATCTGTCGTAACAAGAAACTTTGTCTATTGAATGTTGGAATGATGATAGTAATATCTTTGAAAATATTTTCATTTTTTAAAAAATTATTTTTATGTATATACTTTAATTGATTATGAAACCATTTTTTTTGTTCCAGGTCTATCATTTGGTACAAATTAAATAACTTTTATTATAATTGCTTGCCCAGTTGGATATTGAAAGAAAGTTAATTCACCCACTTTCTCATTTATCCATTCATCAATAGCTTTTTTGGTATCTTCGTACCCAATTAATGCATAATCATCAAATAAAACTACGCCACCGTCTTCTATTTCTGGCCAAAAATGATCGAGTGTATTTATCGTAGCCTTAAATGAATTAAGATCTATATGTAACCAATTTATTTTTTCTGGCTTTTTATATTTAGCAAAAGATTCAGGTATAAAACCTTTGTTAAAATAAATTGAATCTCCAGTAAATATTGATAAATTTTCTTTTGTTTTTTTTAATTCAAGAAAATTATACTCATCTTCAAATCTTTTTTCACTATCTGACAAGATTGAATTATCCATACCAGTCCAGGCATCGTATAAATAGGCATTATATTTTCTTTTTTGAAAAATTATGCTTTTAAGTGCATAATAAATTGTCAATCCATCGCAAACACCACATTCAACTAAATTAACATTTTCGTTGATTGTTTTTTTAATTGCTAATGAGACTGATGTATAGACTATATAATGCCGCCATCTTAAATCATTCAAGAACGTAAAGGTGTTTTTATTAGGGAACATATATTGGAATTGAGATAGCGCAAAATTATTTGTTTTTACTAGAGAACTAAGCTCCTCATCGACTCTTATGAACTCTTTAAAAAAAATATTTTTATTTATATCCCACGGAACATAGTTACTAGTTGCCATGCCCCACCCAGAAAATCTCGGTTTAAATACATGTGAAATTTTTTTTGGAAAAAAAATCTGAAGATATAATCTATAAATAAACTCAAGAAATACATACTTGTGTATAGATTCTATTATGAATAATTTAATTTTTTTCATTTAAGTTTCCTTCATCATCAAAGTATTTCGTATGGCCCCAAAAATGTTTCGGTTCATACTCAGGATAATCATAATATCCTTTTTGTAGATTAATGTTGAAATTATTCTCTTTAAGAAAGCTTTTTATTAATTCTTCTACAGTAATAGGTTTATTGCTGCATATATTTATTATTCCATTTATATTCAAGTTGTTAACCAAGAGGGAAACCCTTTTACAAGCTTCTATAATATTCAGATAGTCTCTGGTTTGATCGCCTTTAGACATTTTAAAGGTTTCAGACTTTTTGTTTATCTCACTTATTAATTGTCCAAACAAACTGTTTTTACTTTGACCTTTACCATATAAATAAAAAAATCTTACCCATTGGAATATAATCTTATGTTTTTTTGATATGTTCTCAGCTTCTTTTCTTAAATTATTTTTTGCAATTCCATAATTATTGGATGGCTTAGTTGGACTGTCTTCAGTAAGACGTCCGCTCTGATGTCCATATTCAAAACAAGTACCAGCTATCATTAAATGTTTAATATTATTTTTGATAATTCTTCTGATGAAATCAATACTATTCTCACAGTTTGTTTGATGTAATTTATTACTGTAATTTGGAAGTCCATCCCAGGCTAAATGTACTAGACTATCTAGTTTCAAGTTTTCAAATAATTTGTGGTCAGCTGTAAAAATATCACATTCTATTTTTTCTACTTTTTTATACCAATCAAACATTTTAATTTTATTTTTATCTCTTGTAGTAACAATTATTGAATTCCCATCTCTTAAAAGAAATGGCACTAAATTTTGCCCTATAAAACCACTGGCTCCTGTTAAAAGTATTTTCATTTTACTTCTTTTAACTTAGGTAAAGCCACGAAGAATTTACATTTCCATTTTCTAGCATTTTTTAATTTAGAAATAACCTCCTTACTTATGTTCCAAGGCAGAATTAATATTATTTCAGGTTTATCATCAAATATTATATCTTTTTTTATAATTGGTATTAAAGAACCAGGTAAATATTTTCCTTGTTTAGAAATTGCATCATCGCAGACATACTCTATTAGATCACTCTTTATATTAATTGAGTTCAGTAAAGTATTTCCTTTAGCTGCCGCCCCATAAGCAATTACTTTTTTTCTACTTGCTTTCATTTTTTTTAGAAAAAATAATAAATTTTTTTGTATTTGATAGACATTTTTTTTAAAATTTTTATAAGTTTTAATTTTAAATAATCCAAAATTTTCTTCATATTGTAAAAATTTGTTGACTTCTGACCTAGTTTTTATACTTGAAGAATTATTGCAGACATAAATTCTCAGACTTTCACCATGAGTTTTTAACTTTTCTAAATAATAAATTCTTAAACCTACTTTATTAAGTATTATTGACGCAGTAGTAAGTGATAAATATGAAAAGTGCTCATGATAAATCGTATCAAATAGATTATCTTTTATTAATTTTAAAAGATGAGGAAATTCTATAGTGATTGTGCCATCCGACTTGAGTATTTTTTTTAGTCCAGCTACAAAATCGTTGATATCAGGAACATGCGCAAAGACATTGTTTGCACAAACTAAATCAGCTTTACCATGTCTTTCAATAAATTTTTTAGCCATTCTTAGTCCAAAGAATTTTTCAACTGTCTCTATTCCCTTTTTTCTCGAAATTTTTGCAGTACTTTTAGTCGGCTCTATACCAATGGAGGGAATTTTCATTTTATGAAAATTTTCAATCAAGCATCCATCATTTGAGGCAATTTCAACTACAAGACTATCTTTTCCTAGTTTTAATTTTTTAGAAATATTTCTTGAAAATTTTTTACAATGGTCAACCCATGTTTTGGAGGTTGATGATAAATAAGCATAATCATTAGAAAATAGATCACTGGAACTTGCAAAATCCTCGGTCTGCGTGAGCCAACAGTGTTTACAAATATTTACTCTTAATGGGTATTTTTTTTGCTTCTGATTAATTTTTTTTTTTTCAACATAATTATTTGAAGGTGGACAAACACCTAGGTCAATTAAATTGAAATCTAATTTCTTTTTACAATGTCTACATTTCATATTTCAATACCAACAAAATTGTTGCCAATATTAGGAAGGTTAATATCTTTATCTGATAAGTTTTTAATTTCTAATGGCCAGTCTATAGATATATTATTATCGTTATGATTAATGCCATGCTCACTTGCTATATTATAAAATGCAGTATGAAAATAAAGCATTTCACAGTCATCAGTAAGAGTTTGGAAACCATGAGCAAAACCTTCAGGAATAAAAATGCTAGTTTGGTTGTCTTCAGAAAGTATCTCTCCATGCCAGTTTAAGAAAGTTTTAGAATTTTTTCTAATATCAACTGCAACATCGAATACTTTTCCTTTAAGGCATGTAATAATCTTGCTTTCACAAAAAGGTGGGGCTTGATAATGAAGTCCTCTGACAGATCCTTTCAGCTCAGTTCTTGTTTTGTTTATTTGAACAATTTTCTTTTCCAATCCTATATTTTTGAATTGTTCTTCACAAAAAATTCTTTCAAATGATCCTACGTTATTTTCAAATTTATCTCTCTTGAATATTTTCAAAGCTTCAATGCTTGTATTCTTAAAAATTAATTTCATTTCATAACACCATTCATTATTATAATTTAGTTGATTTTGAAATAATTGAAATCAAAATTAGAGTTAAAAATTGTTAATTTTAATTATAAGATAGTTTTAATTATTTTTTTAAGGGATAAAACATTATCTTCTTCAATCTTACTAAAATTAATACAGAAGTCATTCTTTGCTTCTTGAGTTTTTTTATTCTTCCACCATTTATCGATATTATGCCAAACTAAATTTATATGATTTGCAGCTGATACAGGAGATGAATGAAAAATATTAACTTTTTTTAATTTTTCAAAGAAAGGGATTGCTTCATTTCTTAATTCAAAATTCTTTTCATTCCAAAAAATAACTGTTGGGAAATTAGAGCTCAAAGTTTGTAGAAAGTTGGTAGCATTATAAGGTATGCATGTAATTTTATATTTATTAATGACTCTTTTTAATGGAATTTTTCCTTTATCTATTTCTATATCGCTAAGGTTGTTATTCATTTTTTCGACAAATGATGTTTTATTTTCTAAGTCAGATGAAATAAGGATACGGTATACAAATTTTTTTCTTATATCATCTTTAAGGTAGTGAAAAAATTTAAGATGATCATCCATATAATTATTACTTTGAGATGCACTTGCTGGCCAAGACTGAGATTTCCAATTGTGTCTTGCAACTGGGTGGGTAAGAAAAATAGCTTTAGAGCTGTTTGAAAATTTCTTTTTTGGCAATGATGGGGTGAAATTAAAACCTGGGTAAACTTTATTATTTTGTGATTTCCATCCCCATGATATGAAATTATCTGCTATATCTATAAGATGATCTTCGCCGTGATTCCATTTTGATACTCCATAAAATCCACCATGCTGTCCAATAATAAGTTTAGTTCCAGTTTCAGTTTTTCTAGCTGAGTATAATTTAAAAATTTCATCATACTCAAATGCATTAGAAGTAAAAATTTTTTTTGGATTTTTTGGAAAATGTTGTGAGTCAAGTGTTTCATTGATTAACTGATAACCTTCTAAAAAAATAGTTGGCAAATGTCGTTTTATCATAAAGAATACAATTTTAATAAAATCATCATTTAAGGAGTTATTTTTTAAATATATTGAAAATTTTGATCGAATTTTTTCATCAAAATTAGAATCTACTGATAAAGTATTAAAGTTAAATGATGGAAATTTGTTTAAAAGAAAATTTAATTTAATCTCTTCATATAACGACAAATAAGAGGATTTGATAAAGTATTCGTGATTTGTAGATAATTGATTACTTATTCTATCAATTAATTTAAATAACCTTATTTTGATTGATTCATTTTCAGAATAATTAATAAATTTTCTATTTATTTCATTATAGTTTCTACTAAATGAAATTTTTTCATAATCTATATTAAAAAAGTTCTCTTGCAATTCACTGAATATTAAATGATTCCATATATCATTGAGCATAAATGTGTTGAATTCAGCAGTATCCTTAGGGACAAAAAAGCTATAATTCAAATCAATGATATATGAGCTCTTTATATTATAATTCATCTGAATTAATTTAATTGTAGAAAGCTTATCATACAAAATATTTATAAATTTATGCAACCAGGGTCCAATTAAAATCTGCCAATACCTCTGAGAATAATTTACTTTATGAATCGAATTTAAACTTTGAGTTAAAGACTCAATACAAATTTTGAAAATAAAACCTAAATATTTACTGTCTTCAAAGTATTTTTTACGGTTATCCCAGTGATAATTACATGTAAAGTGATCTAATTCGTGCCACTGTGATCTTCTTGAATAAAGCTTACACCATTCCCCAGCAAAAAGATTTTTTTTACTGAAATCCCAAGTTTCTTCTAATGAGCTGGTAACTAAATGAAAATCGTCTTTCATAAAATTAAATTATTTTATAATAATCAAATATTTAATTTACTCTACTTCTTTCAAGCATATATGCTTCAGCATAATCAAATCCACTTGTACTACCTCTGTATTTGCTCAAAGCTCGGATAACCTCACTAGATCGAGGGTGAGGAGATTTATTTATTTCTGATTTGTATTTACTCATTGCTACAATTTTTGTTTCAATATATTTTGATATATCTACAAAATGATTTGGCTTAAAAGAATTTTCATAAACTGAAGACCACTCTGTAGATGAAAGAACCTCAAATGAATATATTTCTTTAATGCTATCATCTTTTTGCGGCCTACAGGCGGTTAAAGTGGCTTTGTTAATAATTTTATGATCGATATTTAAATCTGTTCCTGAGTGTGTATAAATGATTGTAGGCATGAACTTTTGAATCTCTGTCTCAATACATTGTACAATATCCAGCAGGGGAATTGTATCTAATCTATTATCTGGAAATGAAAAAAAACTTAATTCTGAAACACCTAAAACTTTACATGCATCTCGAGCATATTTACGCCTTAACTCTATTTCATTTTGATTGATGTTTTCTCTCGATGTCACCCCTTCAGATATAAAAATTATTTTAACTAAATCTTTATTAGTTGTGTGTTTTACTATTGTGCCTCCGCAACCAAGAGTCTCATCATCTGGATGAGCAGCTATTATCATAACATTGTTCATTTCACCTCACCTGAAATACAGGTTTAATTGAATCGCCATCTAGTTTAGATAGAGGGTTATCTAATTTTAAGTATTCATTTAAATTGTACATTGATTTTTCAATAATATTTAGAGTTTTTTTGATAATTCTGTCATCATTATGAGCTAGGGACAAATTTATTCCTGAGCCCATTATGATTCCATGTTTTAATAATTCTTGTCTAAATAAACTTGTTATTTCAATGTCTGAGGCCTTATCAAAACCTCGAAAAGAGATAATGGGTCGCCAATCAACACCTTTCATCTCCATAATATGATCTAAATTATAATAATTAATAAACTTATTAATATTTTTGACGTAATTTGTTCCTAATTTTTTAAATACTGATGGTGCATTTTTTTCAATTAATTTTTTAATTGTTGCATTAGCAGCTGCTATCGAAAGTGTTTCTCCTCCAAATGTTCCGGAAAAGAAAATTTTATTCATAAGGATCATAATATCTTTCTTGCCCACAATTGCAGATATTGGCATACCGTTTGCCATACCTTTTCCAAATGTGGATAAATCAGGAGTTACTTTATATTTTTTCTGTGCTCCACCTAAATTACTTCTAAATCCACTAACAATTTCGTCAAAAATTAGAACTATTCCATATTTGTTTGCAAGATTTCGCAGCCCTTTTAGAAAACCTTTTTTAGGTTTAATACTGTTTTCCGGTTCAATAATTATTGCTGCAAAACCATTGACGTCTGACTTAATCAATTTTTCAGCCTGATCAAGGTCATTAAAATTAAAATTATAAGATAATTTTGATACTTCTTTAGGAACACCTAAATTTCTTGACGTTGTTCCGATAAACCAATCATGCCATGAGTGATAACCGCATATAGCAATTTTTTTTCTACCAGTATAGGCTCTTGCAAGTCGGATCGCAGCAGTAGTTACATCTGAACCATTTTTTCCAAATCTTACCATTTCAGCAGAAGGTATCAGCTTAACAAGTTTTTCTGAGAGTTCTTGTTCTAATGGGGAAGGAAGAGAAAATATTATGCCCTTTCTAAGTTGCTCCTTAATAGCATTATCTACTTCTTTATCTTTATAAGAAATTATAATTGGAAGAAGCCCTAAAACATAGTCAATATATTTGTTATTATCTAAATCCCATACATAACAACCATCACCTCTCTCCAAAAATAAAGGCGAACATCCATATGGATACATTAATGATGATTTAGAAAAAGTTTGAGATGCTAAAGGTATATGCCTTAAAGCTTTCTTATGAAATTTTATAGAATTCTTAAATGTTTTTTTTTTCATTTTTAATTATTTTAAAAAGTTATTCCACATAAGTGTTTGTTTAGGATCAATATAATTTTTAACTAAATCTCTGAGTGTCTTATCGTTATCAAGTAATTCAATAATTTTTTCTATTTTAATATCAATATTATTCCCTATCAGTCTTTTAAATACTTCTCTACATAATGCAAGGTCTTCAGGATTATCGATGGTTAGTCTGATATCAGTTCTTTGAAGTTTTTTTGGTGGATGAAAAACTCCAACTTTAAAACTTTTAGTATTCTTTCTTGGATAACGAGAAAAGACTTCAGATCTATATTCATCACCTCCAATTTCATGTATTAACTTGAGTGCTTTTAAAGTGTAAATTTCAAATGTTGTCCCCTCAGGCAAATTATCTGTAACAGTAATATCATTTTGATTTATTAAATGATTCTTCCATATTGAGGAAAATTCATCCATCCAAATAAATGGTGATTCAGTAGAAACTCTAAATATATCTGTAGCATCAATTAGGTCGCCACACTGAATGAGTCTACCTAAGACGTTTTGCTCGTTTCCAAAAATATACTTAATATTTTCCTCATCACAATAATCTCTATAAAAAATATTCTCATTACCTTCAGATATACCCAATATTACCTCTTCAATTTCCTTGAATGAATTTAAAGTCTTAATCAAGTAATCTATTACCTTAGTATTTTTATTTAGATTTTGTAGTGGCTTTGCGTAAAGTCTTTTTCCATTATTCCTTACAGCTAAAGCAGCAGCTAATTTTCTCATATATTTTCCAATCTTTTACTTATCATATATATGATTTATTAATATAAGTTACGCTTCTTATTTAAATCTATAATTTTTTTTGCGATCTCAATAGAGATTCTTGATTGAGCTTCTTTTGTAGATGCTGCTATATGGGGCGTAACATGCACTCTAGGATGTTGCAAAAAAGGGTGGTTATAGGAATGGTTCTCCTCTACTTCGTGAAATGGTGGCTCAGGATAAAGTACATCTGTTGCAAAGTATGATATTATATTATTTTCTAAACCATAAAGTATTGAATCTTGGTCAATACAGAGTCCTCTGGATGTATTTATTATTAAAACATTTTTCTTTAAAAGTTTAATTTCTTTCATGCCTATTAAAGAAGTTGTATCTGCTGTTAAAGGTACATGAATAGAGATAATGTCACTTTCAGATAAAAGAATATCAAGATTAGAAACAGTGACAATTTTCATATCTTTCGCTGTTTGCCTTTTTGTTTTACAAATATCCCACCCTATGGGATTTGCCCCAAGACCTCTAAGCATTTTGCAAAGTCTTAAGCCTACATTTCCTAATCCTATAATCCCTATTTTCACAGCAAATAATTCTCGTCCTTCTAGTAAATGACGTCTAAAATTTTTTGTTTCAATTTGCTGAGCTGTCTCGGGTAATTTACGTAATAACATTAGAATTAAGCATAAAGTAAATTCAGCAGCAGATTGAGAATTTCCATCTGGCACAGATAAGCAAGTTATACCTAATTTTTCTAATTCATTTTTTGAAATATTTTCCATTCCTGTACCAGCTCTCGCAACAATTTTGAGATTTGGACAGGTTTCTTTGATTTTACTATTAACAACAACCTTACTTTTCACAATGATTGCGTATGCATCTTTCAAAATTGGATCATTCTGTTCAATTTTCTTGTCTGATAAATCTATTACATCAAATATATCATTGAGATAAGTTATTCCATCTCCGCTTATTTTTTCTAAAATATATATTTTTTTTTTATTCATTTAACATTAGTCTTTTCTTAGTCCGGTATAGGGCTGTATAACACATCCATAAGGAACATCTTTTTCTATTATTAATTCATCATTTATTAAGGAAATCATATTATCAAATATTGGAACACCCGCTTTAAGCGAGATAGCTAAACTGCCACTAGCTCTAGGATTAATCTCTAAAATTGCAGGGGATCCATTATTCGACAACATAAAATCAATATCAAAAATCCATTTTATATTAAATTTATCAATAATTTTTTTTCCAACATCAATTATTTGTCGGTTCTCTTCTAAAATGTGGCCTTCATTAGGGTTATTGGCATTTATTCTTTTTCTCGATACGATATTTATAGGCTTACTTTTCCAAGCTAGAATATCTAAGTCATATATTGGCTCATATAATTTTTCCATTACCATTAAAGGTTCATCAAATGAATAATTCTTTAAATATTTGTTAAAGAAAATATTTGGATTAGTTTTTAATTGTCTTGAATTATTAATTTGAATTGTTTCAATTAAATCTTTTTCAATAATAATTGTACCTCTTCCTCCTCTTGCCTCTGGAAGCTTAACAACACAGGATTTATTTTCATCAATATATTTATCTATATAATTTTTGAGATCTGATTGATCTTTGGCAACTCTATAATTAGGAACCTCAATTCCAATATTTTCTAAAGCTTCATAAGTGCTAATTTTATTGCTTATAATATTCATGATTTCAATGTCATTACATGCTACTGTAATGCCTTCAGAGTCAAAAATTTTTTTATTTTTAGACAACGAAATAGCTTCTTCATCTGAGCCTGGAAATACAATTTCAACATCGTATTTTTTACAAATATCAAATATTCTACTTGCATAATCGGGGTCTGAGCCATGTGGAACCTTTTCATAAAAATCTAGAATACTTTTTGCCACTTTTGCCTCAGAAGTATCTACTCCTGTAATTGTATAATTATACTCATTAGACTCTTTTATTAATTCAATTAGTTGGTAGCTGAGTCCACCGCCGACACACGTCAATAATAAATTTACTTTTTTCATTTTGAGATAAAACTCTTTTCAATAAGAGAATAGACATCTAAATTTTTAGTTGCTTTTTTACCAAGAATTTCTTCAAAATATGATGGCTCGAATCCAATCACATCAATTGGAAATCGTAAAAATCCAATGTTTTCCTCAGTAAAGCTCTCACCTTTTGAAATAGGTTTAATAGCTGCCAAATGTCGACACATTGCATTTCTTGTATCACTTATCTTTTTAGATATTTCCTTGCCAGCTTTGCCAATGCGTACTTCCATTTCTCTAATTTTTTCTACCATATTTTTAAATTTTGAAGGTGTCAGGGAGATGTGATGATCAAAAGAGCTTCTTTTGTCATTAAATGTGAAATGTTTTTCAATTATTTTTGCTCCTGAAGCTACGGCAAAAACACAATTTTCGATACCAATACTATGGTCTGAAAAACCCGATAAACAATTAAATTTATTAGCTAGCCAATTAATATTAGACAACACTAATTGATTATCCTTGGCAGGATAAATTGACGTACATTGTAAGATTGCAATCTTATCAAATCCAGTTTCAACACTAACATTAAATGCGGTTTCAATATCATTCAAATTTGCCATTCCGGTTGATAAAATTATAGGAATTTTTCTGTTAGACATTCTTCTTATAATAGGAGTACATGTTAAGAGACCACTTGAGATCTTATAACAACTAGGATTAAGTGACTCAACTTCTGATAATGTTTTTAAATCACCAACAGTAGTAAATATTTCTATATTTAAACTATGGCAATATTCAAATATTTTTTTTGTTTCTTCAAATGAAAATTGTGCTTTTTTAAATAATTTAAAACTTTCAGTTTCTTTGTGGTAATTTTTTTCTGGGTCAATTGTCTGAAGTTTTATCCCATCTGCTCCAGACTCATAAGCAGCTTGAATCATTTCCATACATTTACTAAATGAACCCTCATGATTAATGCCTATTTCTGCAATGATATAAGTTTGAGATGTATCAGGAGAATTGAATAATTTTGAGATTTGTATCATATAATTATATAGAAATTATCTCACCAAATTATCAGTGAATATTTTTAAATTTCAAAATTAAAGTAATCATTTAATCTTTGCTAAATGCTCCTAATATAATTTTTAATTTCTCTTGTTATTCTTATTGTCCCTAAGCCATCAATCTTATTTTTGCAAGATTTTGACATTATACTACGTTCTTTACTTGAGAAGTATAGTTTTTTAAATGAATTAGATAATTTATTTTTATGGTTTTTTTCTTTGTGATTATGAACAAATCCTCCATTAAAACTCGCTACCCATTTTGCTGCACGAAATTGATCATTATTTGTTACAACGACTATGGAGGGTATATTTAAGATTACTCTTTCCAACATACTTACTCCCGCTGCTCCAAAAACAATATCAGATTTTTTATACAAACTAATTAAATTATTTTTTTCTATCATTAGAAAAGATTTAAAATTATATTTTTTTATATTTTTATTTATTTTTTCTATGTTTTTTGCATTTGACCCTAAGACAATGTCTACTACACCACTAAATTTATTCATTTCTAAAATATCTAAAATATCCTGCGTCTTATTCATGCTATCAATCATGCCAAAAGAAATTAAGACTCTTTTAACTTCTTTTCTAATTTTAAATTCTGAGGGTTTTCTATATTTCTTAGCTAAAATTTGATACTTAGGTCCATATAGTAATAAGTTTTTATTGGTTATTTTATTTTTTTTTGAATAGTAATTTATAATTATGTTAGCATATTCATTTGAATACCCGTGATCACTTATAGTGACTAAAAAGTTGTATTTTTTCTTCCATTTCTTGAAGGATGAAGATTTTTGATTTTTTAAATCTAAAAAAATTCCATTTATTTTACCTAAAAAATTTACCTTCTTTTCCTCTTTTAAAAAACAATACTTAAAATTTTTTTTTCTTAATCTTTTTATCCATATTTCGGCATCATTATCAATGATAAAAAAAATATTAAAATATTTGCTCATCTCATCTGCAAGACATATTGATCTAACCATATGCCCTGCTCCGTAAATAGGGCTTGATGAAGCCCTAAATAAAAAAATCTTTTTTCTATTATTAAACTTTATTTCCATAGGCTTGGATTAATAATTCTTTCATCGTCAATAGAAAAGGTTTCAAAATCGTCATAGTTTAACGAAATTTTCTTACTGACACTTTTTATAACTTCGTCTAATTGTCTTTCATTCTCAAATCCTATAATGACATTTCTTATTTCTTTTTGATTTAATGAAAATAATATTGAGGCTTCTAAAGGAGAAATTCCACTATCTTGACAAAATTCATAGAATAAATTGTGTTTTTTTATTATTGAATTAAATTTTTTTGGAAAATTTTTAGGCTTGATTAATATTAAACCTTGAAGAAAGCAGCTTCTGGAGTGCACTTTTATTTTTTTTTTTGCTAACCAACGTAATAGCCCTTGAGCCTTAAAACGCTGATCATAAATACTAAGTGGAAGTTGAACAATATCAATCTTATAATTTTCTATTATTATTTTAAGTTGTTCGGGAGTATAAATAGAAACTCCTAAATTTGAGATTTTTTTATTTTTTTTTAAAGCTAATAACGCTTCCCAAATTTTAGAACCAATTGGATTTAGTAAAATCTGTGGGTCATGGATCAGTAATGCATAAATGCTTTTCTTTTTTAATCGACCAAGTGATACATAGAAATTATTGATAATATCACTGACATCAGTATTTATATTTTCGGTATACTTGTATTTACTTGTTTTTGTTACAATTTTAATGCTCTCGTCGTTAAAATAATTTCCTAATATTTTTTCAGCATTATTATATGAATAAGCAGTATCGTAAGTATTAATATTATTAGACTTAGCAAGATTAATTGTTTTTCTAATGGTGTTTATGTCTATTCTTTTCTTTCTACTAGAAATTCCGTAATCTTTTTCACTCCACTGTACCGTGCCAATTCCTATTCTGTTTAGATTTACTAATCTATCTTTTTTAGTCAAATTAAAATTTTTCTAATTGATTCAACTATGTACTCCTGATCAACATTTGACAATCCAGGAAAAATAGGAATACTTATTGCTTCTCTAGCATATTGTTCAGCTTCTGGAAACATGCCATTTTTAAATCCTATTGTTTGATAAAGTGGATGTAAGTGGACAGGAAAGTAATGAAGATTAACACCTATTTTTTTTTCAATTAGTTTCTGATGTACTTCTTTATGAGTGATCTTGATCTTATCATTCTCTAACCTAATTACATATAGATGAAATGAAGAATAATTTTCTTTAATAATGTGCGGAAGTTTAAGTGGTAAATTGCTTAATTCGGCATTATATATTTTTGCGATCTCGTTTCGTTCATTAACGAAAGAGTTTAATCGTTTTAATTGACTAATACCTAATGCAGCTTGAATATCTGTTAATTTATAATTATAACCTAGTACGAGTTGTTCATAATACCATGGGCCTAAATTTTTATTTTTAAAATATTTTTTTTCCCTAGTTATTCCACTTGTTCTAAATAATTGCGCTTTGTTATTTACTTCTGTATTATTAGTTAATATCATTCCACCTTCACCTGTTGTTATAATTTTTACTGGATGAAAACTAAATATAGTTATGTCAGACCATTTGCATGTTCCTACTGGTTCTTTATTTCTAGATGCTCCCATTGAATGCGACGCATCTTCTATAATTTTGAAATTGTACTTTTTTGATAGTCTATATATCTCCTCTTGATTAGTTGGCTGACCTGTTAAATGAACAGGAATGATAATTTTGGGCAATTTTTTTTCTTTCTTTGCTTTACTTAATTTTTCACCCAATAACTCAATATCAATTAAGTTAGTTTGAGAATTAATATCTACAAAGTCAATTTTTGCTCCACAATATAATGCACAATTTGCTGAAGCCACAAAAGTATTAGGCGTCGTCCATACTATATCATTTTTTTTTAATCCAAGAGAAAGACAAGCAACATGCAGTGCAGAAGTCGCGCTGTTCATGCTTATACAATATTTTGCGTTAAACTTCTCAGAGCATAAGCTCTCAAATTTTTTAATTACAGGACCATTTGTTAAAAAGTCTGATTTTAGTACTTTTATTACAGACTCAACATCTTCTTCAGAAATATTTTGTCTGCTATATGGAATCATTTCTCATCAGCAAGCTTATTGTATTTTAAAATTTCCTCATTATTTAAAAAAAATTGATTTGTACCTGAGGAATACTCAAATCCTTTCTCAACAATTTTTCCTTTTTCTTTTAGTGCATTAAGACCGTATACTATAGATTGGTCAAATTTTATGCTTGGATAAACAACATAATGGTCTTTAAATTCGTAAGTCAAATGAGAGTCATCACTTGGGCACATAATTTCATGAAGTTTTTCACCTGGGCGTATTCCTATAACTTCTGTGGCAATATCTGGCGCCATCGCTTTTGCTAAATCAACTATTTTAATTGAAGGAATAATAGGAACAAAAATTTCACCACCATTCATTCTTAGAAAACTTTTTTCAACAAAATCAATTCCTTGATCAAGAGTAATCCAAAATCTTGTCATCTTCTTATCTGTTATTGGGAGTTTTTTAACATTGTTAGATATCAATTGCTTAAAAAATGGAACAATTGATCCTCTTGAGCCAACTACATTTCCATATCTCACAACTGAAAATCGAGTCTCCTTAGTTCCTAAGAAATTATTTGCTGCAACAAATAACTTATCAGAAACTAATTTCGTAGCTCCATAAAGATTAATTGGATTAGCCGCCTTATCTGTTGATAAAGCAATTACTTTTTTAACTTTATTTGACATCGCTGCATAAATTATATTCTCAGCTCCATGAACATTTGTTTTTACAAATTCCATTGGATTATACTCAGCAGCTGTAACATGCTTTAATGCAGCTGCGTGAACTACATAATCAACATTTCTCATTGCTATTTCTAATCTATCTTTATCTCTCACATCACCAATAAAAAATCTTATCTTTTTATTTTTAAGTACATTATCCATTTCATACTGTTTGAGTTCATCTCTAGAGAAGACAATTATTTTTTTTGGATTATAATTATTCAAAAGATATTTTACGAATTTAGTCCCGAAAGAACCTGTACCACCCGTTATTAAAATATTTGCATCATTAAAAATTGTCATAAGCAATATTTTCTTAGTTAATATTTTTTGTAATTTCTGTTTTAAAAAATTTCAGAGCTTTATTATTATTTTTATCATATATTATCAGATCATCAAAATTGTTTTTTATGATAGCCTCTTTCCAACTTTTCTTATCAATATGAAACATATTTGAAAGTAATTTAAAAATAGTTTCTTTCTGATTTTTATTTGTCCAACATACTCCTTTATCTTCGTAATTTTTAGGCCATCCAAAGTTATATCCGCTATTTCCACCCATTTTTCCAATTTCATCGCGAATAGTGATAAAGACTGTTTTATTACCTCGAGCTAGGGACTCATAACCCAAAGTTGAATCAATTGTTGTAATTAATTCATATTTATCAATCCAAAAATAACTGTTTTTATGCTTATCTTTATTAATAAAATGAAATTGATTTTTAATATTATTTCGAAAAAATATTTTTTCACTTTCTACACCATCTGATTTTGCTCTTAAGAGTATTCCTAAAGAAAGGTTGTTCTTATAGGCAAACTGGTCAATCAAGTGAGTTACAATTTTGTTAACTTTATAATTAAGTGAGTCAGAATTATTTACCCATTGAGATATAAATAAGATTGAATTCTTTATTTTATTCTCATCTTTTGAAATGTGAAATTTATTATTCCGAATATTGCCAATATCTATTACCTTTCCTGAGATATACTTACTATATTCACTGCCGATACTCTTGCCAAAGGTGAGCATATAGTCAACTTTAAATTTTTTGCTTTGATTGAAATTTAAATTTGAAAGAAAACCAAAAATATCATTATCAATCGCTCTATATCCATTTTGTAGAAAAATAGTTTTAATTCGTCCATTAAAATTATTACTTATTTCATAAAAGGATATATCATTATCAATATAGGTAATTATAAACTTTGGGTTTGTATAGCTAATATAGAGATTTATGTATAATTTTTTACTTAAATTTAAATTTATTAAGCATTTAAAAATTATGAATAAATTTAATTCATTTCTTATATCCAGTATTCCATAATTCTTAATGTCAAATAATTTAATTATTTCATTTGAATTTGTAGAGTCAAAAATAAGTATTTCTCTTTTCTTTGGAGGTAATAAAACTTTTTTTAAAGCAAAAAAGCTTATTATAGTATTAATCATATATATTGTATTTTGCCATCGACAATCTCAATAATTTGATCACATTTACTTAATATTGTCTTTCTATGAGATACCATAATGATTGTTATATTATTACGTAAAGAGTATATTTCAGATATTAATTCTCTTTCTGTCTGTTCATCTAATGCACTTGTTGATTCATCAAAAATGAGTACAGAAGAATTTTTATAAATTGCTCGCGCAATTGCGATTCTCTGTTTTTGTCCACCGCTTAGTTTTGATCCTTTTTCTCCTACGACAGTATCGAATCCATTATCTAATGTTTCAACAAACTTGTCTAATTGCGATTTTTTAAGAGCTTCGAGAAGTCTATTTTCATTATAATTTTCTCTTTTATTAGACATAATTATATTATTTTTAATACTGCTGTTAAAAAGAAAAGTTGATTGTGGAACATATGAGATATTTTTCTGCCAATTGTGAATATTATTTAAGTCAAGTTCATTATTATCAATCAAAACTGAGCCATTGCTTTGCATCAATAGCCCAGATAAAATATCAATTAAAGTACTCTTACCACTACCCGTTTTCCCAATAATTCCTAATCTTGTTCCTTTGCTAATTTTCAAATTAATATTCTTTAATATTTCTTTGTCCTCTTTTGAATATTTAAAGGTTATATTTTTCAATTCTATTGAATCGCTGAATGGCATCTTGACTAATTCTTTCGCACCTGCATTAGTATGTTTTAAAGTTAAATAATAATAAATATCCTCTAGCGAGTTATAACTTGAATTAATATTAGACCAAGACGAATAAACCATCTGTGCCATTGGAAGCATTCTTTGGCCAGCTAACGCAATAGCTCCTAGACTAGGCATTATTGATACTAATCCACCAGACTGTTCTCCTATTCTCAAAATAAAGATTGAAATTAGTACTAGTGCTAACATCTCAATAATATATTTTGGTGATTGATTATAGATTGTATTTTTTTGATTTGCTTTTTGTAAACTATCAAATGAATCAATATAATTTTTTATATAAAATTTCTGCTTACTATCAATTATTATGTCTCTAATTGAACCAAGCGACTCCTGAATAATTCTAACAACATTATTCTGTTGTTTTGCAATTTCACTACTATTCATCAAATATATATTTTTTACTCTTAATATTACAAATAGGTAGGAAACAAATAAAACTAAAATTACAGATACAGCGACAGTTGAGTTGACAAAAATAAGTGCGATAAAAATTGATGTTATCAAAAATATTGACGAGAATATATTTAATAAAGATAAAAATATTCTTGTTGTAATAGTAATTTTGAGAGTTAATCCACTTATTATTTCATTGCTAGGATTATTGAGATGAAATAAATAATTTTGCGAAATAATATTTTTAAATACATTCTCACTCAAATCCTTTCCGATAAGTCTTGAGAATTTAATCATACTAATATTAAGACTCAAACGTAAAAAGGCCGAAGCTATTACAAGTGATATAAAAATTAAAACAAATAAAGTACTGAGATTTATAATGCTCGTAATATTAAATATATTATCAAAATATATGAAATATTTTGAATTACTCACAATCTCTGGATTGATAAGTATACTTATAAATGGAATTACTGCACCAAGAGTGACAACTTCAAAAAATGAACAAATAAAAACAAGTATAACTAAAAAATTAAATTGAAATAAACGTTTTTTTTTTAAGTATTTTGAAATTTTAAATACTAATTTTAAAATTTCTATATTTGAAATATCTTTTTTACTTTCAGCCATTTTAATTTGTTAAATATTTATTTTTGTCTCTAAATTTTTTACTAAATTTATCAAGTCATTATTATTCATATGCATTTTATAGGTGTCTTCAAATTTATAAATATCATCATACTCATTTAGGTAAATCGGTGTCTCCTTTGCCATAAATACTTTTTTATACTCAGTATCTATAAAATTTCCATCTACTAACAACTCCTCAAACAGTTTCTCCCCAGGCTTCTTATCAATAACTTTAATCGCAATATCACCGTTCGGATTTTTATCGTCTTTGATTGTAAGACCTGAAATATGAATCATATTAAGTGCTAAGTCATAAATTTTAATTGGCTTGCCCATGTCCAGCAAGTAAATCATACCGGTGCCATTTATACTACCTGCTGATAAAATTAATTGAGCAGCCTCTTCAATAGACATAAAGTACCTATACATATTTAAATCAGTTATTGTAATAGGCCCCCCTTCAGAAATTTGTTTTTTAAATATTGGTATTACAGATCCAGATGATCCGAGAACATTTCCAAATCTAACAATTGTAAAATTTATATTCATATTTTTCTTTGATTCACTTTGAATAATTATTTCCGCTACTCGTTTTGTGCATCCCATGACATTAGTAGGCTTTACAGCTTTATCAGTAGATATAAAAATAAAATTTTTAATTTTAGTATTCCGACAAGACTTGACTAAATTTAGTGTCCCTATAGTGTTATTTCTATATCCTTGAAAGATATTCTTCTCAACTAAATCGACATGCTTATATGCTGCTGCATGAATTATACATTGCACAGAATAAGTTTTAAAAATTCTTTCTAGATTATCGTCCAACACTGATCCTAGAGTAGGTATTATTTCTATTTTACTGGAAAGTTCTAAGTCTAATAGTTCTGAATATATTTTGTATAATGCATATTCATTTGACTCAAATAATATTATCTTTTTGGGATTTAATTTTACCAACTGTTTGCAAACCTCAGAACCAATAGAACCTCCTGCTCCAGTTATAAGAATATTTTTGTTATCATAATTTTCGGATATGGAATTCAAATTAATATCTATTAATTCTCTATCAATAAAACTCTCTGGATTAATTTCAATTAAGTTTTTTTGTAAATTGCTTTTATGTAAAATTTCGTTAAATTTTGGAAGCATTAACACTCTTTTTGAAACTTGAGAAAGATATTCAAATATAGATTTACCTTCACTACTAGGAAGATTAGATATAGAGACCCATGCCTCATCGATTTTTTCTAAAGAATATAACTTTTTAAATTTTTTTCTCGAAAAGATCCTTAAATTATGAATGGTCATATTTTGTATATTTTTATTGTCATCGATAAAACCAATTATATTAAATTGATAGTTCGAGATATAGCTATTGCACAATTGTTTTCCAATTACTCCAGCTCCAAAAATAACAACTTTTTTAATTGCGTTTTCTTTTATGATTGCAAACGATAATAATTTAGATGCTGCGTATCTCGATAAGAAAATTAAGATACAAAATATTAATAAAAATATTATTGGTATTGATCTAGGTATAAACAAATTCGATAAAAAATTTAGAAAGCCAAAGGCTATTGCCATTAAGAGAGAATAAAATGTAATTGATATGATATCTTTTTCTGAGAATGATCTAATTAAAATATACTGCACTTTGGAAATATATAAAAAAATAGGAATTAGAATTAATCCAAAAAAAATAAATAGTTTACAATTAATAAAAACATTTATTACGGCGCTTTGATCAAGTCTCAAGAGAACAGATAGTAAAACAGAAAATATTAAAATAGAATAATCAGTTAAAAATATGATAAACTGCTTTAAGGGTCGTGATCTATTAACTATAAAGGTAGCCAATTTTTTCATTAATTTATATGATAGTTAATTCAGTACATGAAAATTCAATAATAATTTTATACTAGATTTAATGAATTATTACATTATTAATAGTTGATAATTCAATGATACACTGCTAATTGAGTTTATTTATGAATTCTTTCAATGAAAATAAAAAAATACTGAATATTATAACTTATCCAGGATCAGGAACTCATCTTTTAATAGATATTTTGTCTACATTAGAAATTAGACATAATCCGCTGTTAGATCTTATTGTTAAAATAATTATTTTTAACAAAAATGAAGAAAAAAACTTTAATGAACTGGGGGTCAAAAGAAAAAGAATCTTTCTTAAAATTTTTGAAGCAATTAAAAAAGCTAATGCCTTTAATGATCATAAAATTTTTTCTGATATTTTAAAAGAAAAGTTTTTGATTTATGGCAAATCTCATTCCTACATTATGCAGCCCCATATTTTTTTCAAGGGTAATGCTTATAGTTTGAGTATTATAGAAATGGATTTTATTAATTCTATACTTGGAGTTTTGGCGAAAGATAATAATTTAATTAATTTAGTATATTTACGAAATCCGAATGATATTTTTTACTCTAAAATTTCACGATTTATAAAAAATGACGATAACATAGAAAAAGAAATAGAGGCAAATAAGATTTCTTCATTTTATAATTATAATTATAGGCATATCATTTCATCAAATCTAAAGTATGAAGATTTAACAAATAATCCTAATTTTAATATTAAAAAAATTGTAAATATATTTGGAATAAGTGAAAAAGATTATAGAAAGAAATTATCAAATTTTTTAATTTATAATTCATCAAAAAACTATCCAAAAATTAAAGATTTTTCTCAAGAAATAAATTTTATTAATAAAATTTATTTAGTGGTGAAAATAAGTACCTTGAAAAGATTTATTAAGTATATTAAAAAAAACTATTTTCAATTGAAAGTAGTTTATAATTTTTTAATAAAAGGAATAACAGTTAATGAAGGTGCATACTATCGATCTGAAAGAACTTTATTTGTTAAAGTATTTTTAAAGATAATAAATATTTCATTTAACTTACGCAAAAGAAATAATTTTTCTAAAAATGAGAAAAAATCCAGTCAAAGAAAAAACTTATTAAATGGAATTTAAGAATTATTACTACGGATACTTATTTCTATTAGTTGAAATAAATATTATTGAATTAAATTTTCAAGAATTTTAATTCCTTTATTTGAACTATTCTCTGGATGGAATTGAAGTCCAATAATATTTTCAAAATTCACAGCAGCACAAATTTTATAATCATCATAATTACAATAAGCAATAGTATTTACTTCTTCTTTTGGCTTGCACGCGTATGAATGTATGAAGTAAAAATAGTCCTTTTTGGTTATACCTCTTAAAATAGTATTGTTCCATTCATCATCTTCTTGGCTACTATATATTTTACTCCAACCAATATGAGGTATTTTTCTTTTTTTAAGTAACCCTGGAGTTGGAATTTTTATTACTTCTCCAGTTAAAATACCTAATCCTGAAATCCCCTTACTTTCTTCTGATGATTCAAAAAGAATTTGCATTCCTAAACAGATCCCCATAACTGTTCTTCCACTTTTGATGAACTTATAAATTGTTTTTAACAGATCTCTTTTATTTAGCTCCTCCATAGCTTTTCCAAAAGATCCTACTCCTGGGATGATCAGAATATCAGATTGATTTATTTTTTCTTGGCTAGATGAAATAACTACATCTCCGTCTAGTGATTCAATTGCTCTGGCGAGACTCATAATGTTCCCTAGTCCATAATCAAGTATTGCAATCTTTTTATTCATTGGTCTTTATTTTTCTTACTTCAATACTATTCTTAAGACAGAATTGTTTTAACTCGTTGATTGAAATTTGATTGTAGTGAAGAACTTTAGCGATTGCTATTGCATCTACATCGGTGTTTTCAATTAACTCTTTTATATGATTTAGATTTCCACATCCACCACTTGCAATTACTGGAATTTGAACTTTTGAGCATATCTCTTTAATTAAATTAATATCAAAACCTTGACCTGTTCCTTCTTTATCGACTGAAGTAACAAGAAGTTCACCGGCTCCTAATTCTTCAGCGGTCTGTGCCCAACGTACCGCATCTAAATAAGTTCTTTCTCTACCATTGTCGTAATATGCCTCCCATATATCTGAGGATTTTTTTGCTTGTATAGATACGACAACAGTACTGCTTCCATATTCTTTTGATATCTCAGTAATAATATTATTGTCCTTAATTGCGGCTGTGTTTAAAGATATTTTATCTGCACCAGATCTTAGAGCATTAGTTGCATCCTCAATTGTCCTTAATCCTCCTCCAACAGTGATTGGAATAAATATATTTTGAGTTGCATGCTTAATAATTTCTGATAAAGAGTTTCTTTCAAATAGACTAGCGACTACATCTTCATAAATAATTTCATCAATGCCATCATTATAATAGTTCCAGGCGTAATCATTAGGTTTTCCAAGTTGTCTTAATCCTTCTAGCTGAATACCCTTGACGAGATATGGCGGCTTTACATCTAATTTAGCAATTAACCTAACTTTTCTTTTGAAATTAATTTTCTTCCCAAATTGGGTGCTTAAGCTTCCATTCATTATTATTTTTCTCCCATAAGTGGTCAGGTCTAAAACTGTCTATAGTTTTCCAAAAGTTATCTTCATCCATTTGAACATATTTTAGAAAATCATCAAAATATCTTTTTGGAAACTCCATATCAAATTTTTTAACCAAAGCAATTGCTTCATCTCTTGTTATCTTCCCATTCCTTACTTCTTGAGCTGCATCATATGTTGCCCTACCAATTCCAAATTTTATTAGAGTTGTATAGTAATGAAACGTATCTACCTTGTCATCTATACCTGTATATTTAGAGTATGTTCCTTCAGTTCTTTGGTCGTTTGCAGAAAATCCAGTATGCTCCGAAGCATAATAATACATTTCTTGAGGGTCCCATTTCACATAATAGCCCAGATAATGCATTTCAATACCTTTATCATTAAGGTCTTTAAAATGAGGAGGGATATAAGGTTCAAAATCGGAAATAGTGAAATTAGTTTTCTTTATAATTTCTTCTACACTGCATCCTCCAAAGAACATGCTATACTTATCACTTAAGGAAAAAAAACTCTTATCCATTGTAGGTTTCTTATTTTCATTTATTAGATTGCCGTACTCAGCCTGATTTTCACCATACATAATAAGTTTTATATTAAATTTTTCAGCTATTTTGGGACCAACAATTTTTTGTCCAATTATAAATGGTTGAAATGGATGAAGTAGATTCTGAAAAGAAATTTTTGTCAAATAAGAATGAAGTTTTCCGTTGGGCGTAAACAGAATATTATCTAGACCTCCCTCATGAATCCAATTTGTAAAGTTTTTTTGTCCTATATCAGTATATAAATGGGGTGCCCAAGTAACCGTAAGTGGGTTCATTCCATATTTATATTTAAGTACATGTGATGCAAAAGCGCTATCTTTACCTCCACTTCCAGGAATTAAAATATCATATCCTCCATCTTTTTTTCGAAATTGATCTAAAAGTTTTAAAAGCCTTTTTTCTCTATCGTCCCAATTAATATCTTTATTTTTTATATCGTTAAATCTACATGCGGAACACACTTGATTATCATCAAAATCGATTACAGGTTTTTTATCTCCACTTTTATTTTGAAATTCTATTACGGAGCTAGGTCTTTGATTTGATATTACGCATTTTCTACAAAAAGTTACTTTTTTAGGTAGTCCAATATCTTTTGATACCATTTCTTATACTCAATTTTCAGTAAAGATTAACTTAATTAAAGATTAACTTAACAGTTTTTATTCAATTATGTTTATCCTTAATTAATAAATAGTTCAAGAAAATTAATAGAATCAAATTATATATATAATTATATCTATTAGAATTTAGAGAATATCCTTTTAATTAATTTTTATATGCATAATATTATGAAGTATGAAAACAGTTGTTATAACTGGATCTTCTGGTTTTATTGGTAGTCAAATTGCTAAAAGGTTTCAGCGCGATAATTATCGAGTAATTAAAACTACTCGACAATATGAGAAACAAAAACATGATACTTTATACTTGGATCTTTCTAATCACAATTCAATCAAAGATTCATTAAAGTCAATAAGTTACGATACAATAATACATTTTGGAGCAAATATAGGATTTAACAAAAAATATGAAGAAATATACTCCGAAAATGTAAAAGCTACAGAAATAATTTCAAAGATAACATATGAAAAAAATGCAAAAATAATTTTTGCCTCTGGAACAATTGTATTTGACGATAAATTAGAATATGTAAATGAAACCTCAGAGCCTAAGCCTAGCAATCCTTATGGTATTAGTAAATTACAAGCAGAAGAGTTGATAAAAAACTCTCAAGTAAAAAATAGTATATTAAGAATTGGAGGAGTATTTGGATTAAATGGCCCTAGTCATCTGAAATTGAATACAACTATTAAAAACGCTCTTGAAAAAAAAATTCCTACTTTTAGCGGCAACATAAACTCGTATAGAAATTATATTTATTTAAAAGATCTTGTAGAAACAATTTTGTATTTTGAAAAAAAAGATATTAGCGGCTTACATATTATTGCTGGTGATAAAAAAATGAGATTTATAGATTTAATGAAAAATATTTGTGATGTAATGATACCTGGTTCAACTCCAAATATTTTAAATGAAAAAATTCCTTTAAAATCTCAATATTATAAGCCTTCAAATTTAATGCCTAGAAATCAAAGTTTTACTGATGCCCTTGAAGATATTAAATATGATTATGAAAATACATGAAACTTGCTATTTTATCAGATATTCATGGTAATCATGTTGCCCTTAAAGCAGTTCTTAAATCAGTAGATGCATTTAAAATTAAAAAACTAGTTATTTTAGGTGATTTTGTAGGTTATTATTATTGGCCAGATAAAGTATTAAAGCTTATTCAAAACTATGATGTTATTGCGGTTGCTGGAAACCATGAACATATTTTAAAGAAATCAATAGAAAGTAGCTCTTATCTTAATAAAGTTAATAAAAAATATGGTAGCGGTATTAAATTAGCTATCGAAAAGCTAACAACTGTCCAAATAAACTATCTAATAAATTTGCCTGACAAAAAAGTTTTTAAAACAAATGAAGGGGAAATTCTCTTATGTCATGGATCACCTTGGAACAATGACGAATATATTTATCCTGACAAATTTGACCTATACATAAAAAAATATGAAAAACTTAAATACAAATGGATATTACAAGGTCACACACACTACCCCATGATAAAAACTCTGAGGAATAAAAAAGTTATTAATCCAGGATCTGTGGGTCAAACCAGAAATAGGGAATACGGCGCGCATTGGAGCCTTCTGGATACAAAGAAAAATGAAATAGTGCATTATTGTAAACCCTATAATACAAATTATGTTATGAAAGTTGCAAATAAATTAGATCCATCCATTCATTATTTATCAAAAATATTAGGTAATCAATATACATGAATATATTAGTTACAGGTATTGCTGGAGATATTGGAAGTTCGATCTGTAAGATACTTAAAGGGCAAAGTTTTATAAACAACATTATAGGGGCCGACATTCATACTGATCATTTACATACTTCTTATTGTAATAAATTTGTTTTAATGCCTAGAGTCAAAGAAGCTAATTATTTAAAAAGTCTAAAAGAAATAATTAAGAGTCATGAAATTGATATAGTAATACCTTCTTTTGAAGAAGAGCAAAAATTTTTAAGTAAGTCTTATGCTGACCGAAATATTGATGGCTCAAAAATAGTTTTAGCTGATGACAATTCATTGTTAATTGGATTTGATAAATTAAAAACCTCAAATTTTTTAAAAGATAATAATTTTCCATACCCATGGACTTTTCCACTTCCAGAAAATAATCCAAAAACATACCCTTGTATATTAAAGAATAGATTTAGTTCGGGAAGTAAAGATATTAAAATAATATATGATGATGAAAATATTGAGTCATATAAAAAAATCTATAATGATTTTATTTGGCAAGAATACATTGATGTGCGAAATGAAGAATACACCTGTGGAGTTTATAGGTCCAAAAAGAAAGAGGTTAGAATAATTATATTTAAAAGAAGGCTATCGCTAGGAATTACAATGTATGCTGAGGTAATAAAAAATAAAACAATATATAATTTATGTGAAAATGTTGCTCATAAGATGAATTTGTTCGGGAGTATAAATATTCAATTAAAACTTAAAAGTGGGACGCCAATTATCTTTGAAATAAATCCTCGATTTTCTAGTACTGTGATCTTTAGGCACCTTTTAGGTTTTGAAGATCTCATATGGTCTATTCATGAAAATACAAACAATGAACTACCAAATTATAATGAACGTGAGATAGAAAATTTTAAAATGTATCGCCAATTTAGAGAAATAATTACCACTTACTAACTTTAAAGATCTCTAAACTGCTTCAATTGGGAGGTTTTCCAAAAAGAAGTCCTGTTAAGAATTTTTATTACTTTCTTATAAGATTCACCATGACCAAAATTCTTATAAGTTTTTACTATTTTGTTATTTTTTTTTAATCTTGCGATTGCACTATTAACTTTTTTA